>VMHT01107565.1_pt1 | contig 33354 bp, 34 predicted proteins | sample 4693611 | NCBI WGS metagenome assembly VMHT01 (sample SAMN12280063, study PRJNA550983) | marine metagenome | isolation source: seawater sampled from same location over 5 years 0.02-0.2 micron viral filtrate | place: USA: collected off the coast of southern California halfway between the port... ...
CGCGCCCCTTGGGGTGAGGTCGCTATCCTCAAAATGGGAGATTAAAGATGGGTAACATTACTCGCGATCAACACAAGTTCCTGTCATTCGCGGCAGAGCAAATCCGCAAAGCACAAGTGGATTGGGGCATCCCCCACTCTTTCATCAGTGCGCTTTCCAAAAATGAAAAGTACCGTATGGATGACGAGGCAAGTAAGTTTGAAAAGGGTATTGATGAAATTCACTCTGACGCAAGGCGAGCGATTGTCTCATACATTGATGAGTTGACCGATGCCATGAAAAAGATCAGGCGTGATCAAAGGGTGCGCAAAGAATATCACCCAGTTATTGATCATGGCACAAAAGGTTCGCGTGTTGCCAGCCGTGTTCTTGATATCACGTTCCAGAGATCATCCTTTGATGTCAGCATTAGAAAAAAGCCTGAGTTTGACTTGGGTTTTGAAAATGAGGGTAAAGATTATTGGAAAAAGATTTTTGTCACTTTATCGTGTGCTTGGAACAAGGTTGTCATGGAGCGTGGCATCCCGATCATCAGATCATCAAGCGGCTTGCGGTTTGTGTATTCTGCCAAGATCAAAAAGTTCGATCATATCAATGATGACATGACCACAGTTTACGAGGTCAAAACATTCGGCATCAAAAACAAACAGGCGTTTGCCGATGATGGTTGGCTGTTGGTCTATGGTCAGGCATCTGATGAGAAGCCTGTCTATGATCCTTCTCACAGTGACCCATTGGACGCGACAAACAACGTCCACGCCTTTCACCGCACGTTGGGTGACTGCAAGGCTCTGTTTGATCGCAGGGTCAAGGCTCATGTTCTGAAAGAACTTGAGGCAGTCTGATGCCTGTTCATGGTGAGGTCAGGGGTGATGGCCGCATATTCTGGGGCTATCACCGCTTGGCTAAAAATGGTGAGGAGTGGACTACACCCCAATCATTCTGGCGGCGTAAGAGCAAATCTCGCGCCAAACAATGGATGAACCGCCGCCGCAGGACGCACTGGCTCAACCTCTATAAAGAGGCTCAGGGATGCAATCACTGCGGCTATGATGAAAATGGTATTGCGTTGCAGTTCCATCATCTGGATGACAAATCAAAAAACGTATCAGATATGCGTGATGCGTCACTAAAAGATCTGGTCAATGAGATCAGAAAATGTGTCGTAATATGTGCAAATTGTCACGCTATCGAAACCACAAGACTTCAACAAGCGAGGAGTAAAAAATGAGTAAAGCGTTTATTAGAAAGCCAATCATAAACTGCATCGGTCAAACCCAAGATCAGATTGATGATGCAAACCAAGTTATCACAATTATCTGGGGAACGTGTCAGGACAAAACAGAGACATATGCTTTTGATACAGAAGAAGACAAAGAAATGTTTTTGTTGGGTGTTGATGCCGCTTGCGGATATTTAGAATATGAAATCGAAGGGGAGCAAGTGTAATGGGTATGTCAAATTATGTCCTGCGTAGCGAAGGTTGGTTCGCTGATGAGGTTTCAAAATACATTGGCGAGTGCGAAGATATCACTGAACTTCAAGACAAGCTAGTGGTCAACAGGTCTTTTGATCTGTTGGCTCATATGTCAGATGAAGAAAAGACTGAGATGATGTCAGAGTTATGGGATGAGCATTGGTCTCAACACAATCATTGAGAGGAGAGTGATAATGATTAAATACGAAGATATGTATGATCGTCTGATGGATGTGACAAAGGAATTTTCAAATCAGGGTGCAACCCCTTTTCATGTGGCAAATGTTATGTCGCGCTTTGTTGTAGAATTATCATATAACTGCGCTCCAGACCCACAACAGGCAACGCACTTAATCTTGGATGCAATGACCTCGCGCATTGAGCGAGATAATGAGGAGAGTAATAATGACTGTAATAAATCTTAGGGTAACACCAGCCGAAATGAATGCCATTGAGGTTGGTCTGGATACAATCATTGAACAGCTTATGCACCCCTATCATAGGGACAACAGGCAGAAGCTAATCATGGCTCTTGAGGCTCAGGAAGCTGTTGAGTGCGCTTTGGAAAATGAGGAGTAAAAGCTATGGGTAACTTATTCAAATGGGCATCTGTTGCAGTGCTTGGATTGTTTTGTGCGTTTGCTGGTGTTGGTCTGGTTGAAGACCCCACCAAAAACATATTTGTAGCAATGGCTGTTCTGTATTCTGGAGCATTTATCTTTATTGTCGGGACAATTAAAATGATGAAAAGGGAGAGATGGGATGAGAACAATTAATATTGTACTAAGTTCTAGTGATGAAAAAACATTAGATAAAAAAATAGAAAACTACAAAACCTGTTATCCCCCATTGGGGTATGATACCAGAGTTCGTAGTATCAAATCATCAGATGGCTTACTACACGCTCATATCGAGCGCAATGAAAGCTGTGACTAATATGAACAGGTGACAGGATGTTGAACGGCGGTGTGGGACTGCCGCAAGCATACAGAGCCTGTCACCTAATCTCCCTCTGTGTGCATCCCACGCATAAAAAGGGGCGGTTCTAATGATCCGCCCCTTAGTTCTATGGAGAAGTACAAAAGTTACATGAAACTTTTTAGATGATCAACTACTATCATCAGTTCCTATTGGCTTCAAGCACTCTGCTGTAGCTGCCGCATATCCTGCCTTATCAACCAGACTATCCCAATGCTCAGGCGTGGCGCAAAGCCTAGCCGTTTTAACAGCATCAAGGCACAATCCCACTTGTATGGGCGTGACCTCTATGTCGAGTATTACACTCCACAGTCTGGCAATCTTCGTAAAATTATCTAATGGCGTACCATAATGATCACCTCTGGCATCAATCACGACTGCCGCCTCTTCCAGTAACTGTTTTCCTAATCTAGTCAAAATGGTGTCTCCCCATACTTTGCCGCATCGTATTGTGGCTCTGGCATATCTGAAAATGGATCATCAAGTTCGTGTGTGTATGTCGATGTGACAGGGTTGAAATACAGGCTTGCCTGACCCTGCTGGCCTACCCATGAAAAGCGGCACTTCCATACATGGATCTGGCTTTCGGTTTTGTTTGGGTCTGGACGATGGACTGTAAGCCCTACGTCTGCCTTGGCAAACCATGCGGCAGATCCTGATATATCATAGCCCTTTGGTGGCGGTATCTTGCCGTTCTGATCGCGCATCATCTTTGTTGGGTGTGCCACGAACCAGAGGTGTATCCCATGCGACTGAGCGAAGACCCTCAGCTTTGTAAGCATATCTGAAATCCAATCTGTCTCTGATATGTCACGGCTCTTGGCTATGTAGTTGTATGGGTCAATGATCGCGCCCTTGATGCCATTCCGCATCACCGCAACCTTCAGCCTTTCAATAATTCCCTCGACTGTAGCCATCGAACCATCAGCCTGATAGACAAAAGAGAAGTGAGATTGAATAAACGCTTTACCCCGTTCCAATTCATTTTTTGTCATTCGTGGTGTCATACCATCGAAGAAAGGCTTTTCAAGATATTTACTGATCAGCTTGGCTATGTGTATTCGTGGTTCGTTCTCAAACGAACAAATACCAAACTTCCAATCCTCCCGCGAAGCAAGATTTATCATAATTTGGTCAATAAATTCTGACTTGCCTGATGATGGGTGACCAGTAACAACCGTGAGTTGTCCTTCCACAACGCTGTAAAGGTCATCGACATTCGGGTAACCAGTCTTTGCCCCAGAACCCATGCCGTTGTCATAGATGTCATCAAGCTGTTTATAAAAGTGAGCGGCATCATATAGACCAGCAACAGGCCAAGGCTTACAGAATGCAGTAATGTCATCCAGTTTTTTCTTGCCGTGCTTCACAAGGACATCATTCGCGTCCTTGCAGTCCTCTGGGAACTCAACCTTCCAACATCTGTCCTTTCCTATGCGTCTGGCAATCTCTTCTGCCATTGCCTGTCCAGCACTATCGTGGTCTGTCGCAATTATTATTTTCGCGGCTAGGTCTATTTTCTTTTTTGCATCCCACAAGAACTTAAATTTGTTGTCCTCTTCTGGGTCAACATCTGCGTCCACCACCTTCATCACCGCGCCATTCGGCACACTTACCACGCTATCGTAACCAGCTTCCATGAACGACAAAGCGTCCATCTCCCCCTCACAAATAATCAGATCGTCATTTGTCGCCACGTTGTCTACATTAAAAAATGATTGTGGACTGCCGTTGCAAGAAAATCCCTTGTCAGACAAACTTCTTATTTTTGCTGCGTATTGCTGACCTTGATTTGTGTATGGAAAAACAACGCACTCAGTCTCAGAGTTTACTGCGCGTATGTAAGTCTTGGATGTTTTTAATTTTGCTTTTTTTGCTGTCTCTTCAGAGATGCCACGATTGCGTAACCAAGCGATTGAGTTTTCAGATAAATCTTTATAATCATGCTTAACCGCTAATTGCACTGGCTTTCTCCTAGTTTTGATTTTGTGGATTTCCAACTTTATTTTGCCTGTCTCCAAACAATGATGGCAGTTGTATAAAATATGTTCTTTTTCAATATTCAGGGAAAGGTCTCTCATGCCTTTTTTTCTTCTTGTCGAAGAGCAAAAAGGACACTGAACCCTGTGTTGACCAGCACCGAGTTTATGGGCTGTGCCAATGATAGAATTTTCAATTTTCATATGTTCCTCCATAGAACAGCAACCACGATATTCTCAGGAGAAAATGTTGTCAACCCCATAGTTGACTGAGATTATTTTGTTCGTGAATAGTGTTTATAATATATATATTATAATATATATGGTTATAATATATTAGTTATATATAACTTATTCTCTTTCTAATAAATGCTTGATCATTCTGCCTTTCATTTTCGCTAAGGCTGGCTTCATTGATAAAATTTCTATAAAATTTTTTCTCATTCTTGGTGTGTCTAGTGAGGCAAGATCGCATACTGTGTCGAAGTCAGGCGAATAAATCCATTCAGAGACTGAATCTTTTTGTTTTAAGTCTTCAAGATACGCATCTGAAATAGCTTGGGATACTACCTGTCTCCAGAGGCGACACTCTGATGAGAGTTCTGGGGCAGTCTCTGTCAAGCGACCAGTATATATGCTTCTGTTTAACTTGCCTGTCATTTTCGTAGATAAGCCCCTGCATACAATCTAAAATTAAACTCTCGTCAAGGTCTGGCCTTCTTGAAGAATAATAAATTAACATCTCAACACATACATCCGACTTGAATAATTCGTCAAGTTTTTCACATTGATCACAAAATGTCTTTACATATTTTCGTGCCTTGTCAGATTTTATTGATATGGGTCTTCCCTTGAGTCTTACGATCTTTCTGCTGTTGGCCTTGCTGGCTGGTTCTCCAAGTATCTGAAATTGATGTACTTTTTTAGCCATATTTAATATCCATCCTACCTATTGACAATACTGTATATAAGTGCCATATAGGTAATTGAAGTTGGGAGACTTAAATGCAAATTACAAACAATCATAACCTACCTGCCTCATTCGTCAACTTTGCTCGTAATGACAAATACAGCAAGGGCGAATCCGATATCTCTGTCACCACTTTAATAGATAGTCCTCGCGTAAGATTATTACGAGAGGCTCGCTCTGCTGAAATGACATCAGATGCGGCAGATATGATTTGGCCTTTGTTTGGAACAGCCGTTCATCACATTCTTGAAAGCGCATCAGATGATGAGAACGTCACTCTTGAGGAGCGTCTGTACGCCAAAGTAAATGACTGGGTGTTGTCAGGCGCTGTTGATCACCAGAAGATCGAAGGCAACTCCATCAGCATCACCGACTACAAGGTTACCAGTGTGTGGTCTGTTATTCACGGAAAGATTGAATGGGAGCAACAGTTAAACTGTTATGCATTCCTAGCGCAAAAAACGAAGGGAATGAAAGTTAAGTCTCTACAGATATGCGCTATACTCAGAGATTGGAACAGGCGTGAGGCAGAACGTAGAGAGGACTACCCTCAAGCACCAGTGGCATTGATTGATATACCCTTGTGGCCTGATACAAAGCGGATTGATTATATCAATAATCGCGTTGCCCTGCATCAGGATGCTCAGATTAATTTTGACTTGGCACACACCTTCCCAGATTGCAGTGATGAAGAAAGATGGAAGCGTGGCGAGGCTTGGGCTGTAAAAAAGAAGGGTAACAAAAGAGCGCAGAGGGTGTTTGATAACGAAACCTCAGCAGAAGAATTTATGAAAGATAAAACAAATTTGGAGATAGAACACCGACAAGGTGAATATGTCCGATGTCATGGCGATTACTGCGGTGTCGCTAATTTTTGCTCACAGTTCAAAGGAGATATAGTATGAGCAGTGTTTGGGAGACTTTATCCAAGGTTGATGTTTCGGATCATACCGAAGAAAAGAATGGCCTGACTTATTTGAGTTGGGCATGGGCTTGGGGTGAGGTAAAAAATGCTTTCCCTAATGCCAAATATGTAAAGCATATCTGGTCTACCGAGACTTATCTGGATAACCCAGATAGACCTGATCGTGGTTTACCATACACCAAAGACGAGCATGGCTATGCATATGTGGCTGTAACTGTTCGGATTGGTGATGAGGAGCAGACGGAGATCATGCCTGTTCTGGACTATAAGAACAAAGCTGTTCAAAACCCAGACAGCTTTCAAGTTAATACTGCCTTGCAGAGATGCTTGGCAAAATGCTGTGCAATGCACGGATTGGGGCATTACATCTACGCTGGAGAGGATTTGCCAGAGGGTGTAGATCAGAAGGTGTCTGTAACGTCCTCAGATGGCTCTGTGAAGGACGTTGAGGGTATGAGCCTATTGTCAGAGGTGTTTCTGACTTTCATCCCTGAGTGCGCTAATTTGGACGATTTAAGAAAGTTCTGGGGAACTAATAAAACTCCCTTGGAGATCTTAAAGAAGGGTGACTCAGCCCTTTATCAAAAAGTTCTAGGGAACTTTACCGCTCATAGTGAAAAGTTAAAAGGAGAAAGTAAATGAGTGATTATCCACCATCCGGTGTCTTATTCTCTAACAAGAAGAAGACAAAAGAAACCTCACCTGACTACACAGGTAAACTTGAATTGAGTGATGAGGTCATAAGTGATCTTGTCTCTCAGATGGAGAGGGGTGTTGAAAAGCCTGTACTGTCCTTAGCTGGCTGGAAAAAGACTGCTAATAAGACAGGGGAGACGTTCCTGTCTTTGAGAGGGAACAAGTATGAAGAAAGAGGTCAGGCTCAGGCCAAGCAAGCCCCAGCCGATTTAGATGATGAGGTGCCTTTCTAATGACAAAATTTATTAAAAAGTTTCTTTCCGCTATATCAGGAAAGACTTGTTATCAAAAGCCATTAAAGCCTATGTCAAAAAGACCCATTGAACACTTTGCTATCTTTCAACACGTTAGCCAAGATGGAAATGATTGTCAGATAAAATACGGATGGCACGTTAAGACATCCAAGCTGATGAAGGTTGGTGATTATGCAAGACTTCCAGAGGCTCAGGCCGCAGGGCTGTATCAGGCAATAATTTCAAAGTATGGGGCTAAGTCTGCAAAGACAAGGACTGTGTTTGCTAACAGGACTGGCACTATGAAAGTTGTGGAAAGGGTAAGGTGAAGAAAGGTTCTAGGGTTCGATCCCAGAAGTATCTAAAGACCTTGCGAGGTTCGCCTTGCTTGGTCTGCGGATACGGTGCAGAGGCACACCACATCATGTTCGCAGAGCCTAACGCTATGGGAATGAAGGTGGGAGATAATTGGTGTGTTCCTCTGTGCCACTCTTGTCACATGAAGCTACATCACTTTGGTGATGAAAGAACGTGGTGGGATTTACAGGGGGTTGATCCAGTTGAGTGGGCTAAATCTAGTTGGGAGAAATTCAATGGATGAAAGTGTGCAAATTGCTTACGACTTGAAGCATCAGATTGAGTGTTTACCAGAACACATTAGACGAAATGTATTTGTTGATGGATCGGAAACAGAGCATGATATGCTGGCTAGAATATCCATAGTTGTTCACGCCCTTGAAACCCATCAAACGGACATAAAGTGAGGAAAAAATGAAAAATACTTTAGATATGAGCCTTGATGAGTTTGCCTTTCATCTGAAAGATATCAATGACAAGGTGGTGAACTTCAAGCTGTATGAAGAGAAGTTGAAAGACAAAAGAAAAGCACCCAGAAACACTAGGCTTTATACTAATTCAAAGCGTGGTAACTTTCATGGAAAAAGCAAATGGATCAGCTTAACCTCTCATAATTCACTTCACAATTCCATGCATAATTCAAGGGAGTCAGTCATAAGACAGGCTATAAGTGGACTGAATGAACTTAACAACACAGTGGACACTGGCAAGCCAAGGCAAAACCAGATGAGGATAGAAAGATGAAAGATGATCTTTGTTATTTTCCAACCCAAAGGCTTTGTTCATTAAAAGATCGTTTAGAAGATGATTTTTTCCCAGATAATCTACCAAATGTTTTTAAGCAAGAAATAAAAACGTATGAAAGAATTAAGGGTGGTATAAAAATTAAAACACATACCAGAGATTTTATTGACGGACAGCACTATGACTGTCGTCATACAGAAATAATGTTGGGGGGAGAGTCCGATGAATGAGGTTAGAGACGCGGCTGTAAACTTTGAGGCAGTAAAGATATCAATGTCTCAAGACAGAAACGGTATTACTCTCAGGCTATCCCTGCACCCAAACGAGTGTCCACCAAGTCTGCATACTGATTGGGTTGGGTCTCGCTACATGGTAGCAATGGTCAAGTTAAATGATCAGGAAGAGCCTGTGGTGCCTGAGCAAGAGCGTGAGATAAAGAGGATGATATCAAGCGCAGGAATGCTATGCCGCAATGAGGACTTTGGTATATTTATCGGTGCTGAAGACAACACGGAAGAGAGCATTGCCAACACCATGAGGGCGAAGCTGGAGATACAATCACGGACTGATCTTAGAAATAATTCTGAGGCCAGAGAAAAATTTAAAAAGATAACTGAGGAGTTTGAAAGATGGAAAAAGGGATATCAACAATAGACGAACTAATTTCCATAAAGGAATTATGTTCAACTCTGTCTATGACAAGACAGTCTTTGTATAATATAAGGACAAAAGATGATAGCTTTCCAAAGCCAATTATTCCAAATCCACAAAGATGGACTAAGAGATCTATTCAAGAATGGATAGATGGTAAAAGTTCCACATAACTTTTTCTGGGGGGTAATCATACTCCTTTCTGGGCAACGAGCAGTAGGTTTGTCGATGTCCTAGCCCCTTGCGAGGGGGCAGAACACAAGGCTATAGATCTCTAATCACAACAGTCCCCATGATGTTTATTGCTGTGTGATGTGAGTAAAATCGAGATTACCTTAAAGCATGACGAGATCAATCTATAGAACACCTACTTTACGCCAGCGTCTCTCAACAGGGCGTTGGCTTTTTTAACGATTAAGTTAATTTTCTCCCTGTATCTTTTTATCAAAGGCTCTTTCTGAGAGTCGGGTATTCGTGGATTGTTCTCTATCTGCTTTCTCTGTCTTAGAAGTTGATTTCGTGCATTGTTCATTGCTTTTAACTGACCATATATGGAAAGTTCTTTGGCAAACTTCTGCCTTACTTTTGCCTCACCCTCGACATCACCCCTTTGTCTTGCGTATTGCAGTTCCTTACCTGCGTAAAGAACCTTATCCCTGTTCTCAATAAACGTGCCGACATCTTCAAAGGCAGATGGGTTTACACCAACCTTACGCAAGAAAGGTATTTCCCTGATGATATCCCCTTCGTAATCACCCTTTAGGGCATCTACAACATTTAATGGAGACTCTAATGTTCTTTGAACAAATTTACCCGCAGCTCCTGTGTAGAAACCAAAAATATAATCAATTACATCTGGAGAAACATTTGCAGCTCCCGGAGTTACATCAGATCCACCTGTCAAATCATTAATTGTTTGTGAAATAATTTTTGAAGGTGTGCTTGTCGTTGTCCAGTGCCTTTGGCTGGCTGGTTTTTGCAATCCAAACTGCGAACCCTCTTTGAAAATAGGTGATCCATCAAAGTCTCTATTAACAAGCAGGGATGTTACTGGTTCGATGACTGTTGGAGAGGCAATGATTGCATAATCACCAACCTCATCAAAATCATTTACACCACCTATCGGGCTGATTGATTCAAGCAGAGTTCCAAAAATAGAATTAGATGCCTGACCAACAGTATACTCACCCCTTTGAGTTCTGCTTAACGCTCTACCAAGATTAACAGCAGAGTTGATCCCATATCCAAGTGGTATTTTTATGTATTTGTTATCAGAAAGGCCAAATGTGTTTAGCATCAGGTTGTGTTCAAGCGTGTAATCGCTCAACTCATCGTAATCAGGAATGCCATCCTCGTCCTCGTCACCAGAAAGAGCGGCAAGCAACTGATCTTGTAATATTCCATACAGGATCATGCCTCCCCATATCTTACGAACTCTTGGAGACCTGATCATTGCATTGTAAAGCGCAAATGAACCCTGCACGGATGCGTTGTAGAAAAGGTAAAGAGCGTTTGCTATGGCTCTTTCCTCACCAGCCTTGGCAAAGTTGACTGTTATGTTTCTTGCGGCCTGAGCGGCTCTGGCTCTGCTGAAGCCTCTTTTCAACAAAGCATCGTATGTTGCAACGCGAACACCGTTTTCAACCGCAGTGTTGGCATCATCAAGCATACCAAGTATTGACCTAACACCCTTACCCAAGAACTGAGTCCTAGCTAATCCAAACTTACCAGCCATTGTGTTGCCAGATATATCGCCAAGAATATCCCTGATATTATTTACCTGATCTTTGACTGTATCAATCTGGTTGGTCGCGTTTTTGCCGCCATCTTCCATAAACTCCTGATACTTCTGAGACCAATAATTGTCCTGATCGTATGGCTCACCTCCGCGTCTGGCTCTAATGTGCTTTCCTATACCTGCAACCGCTGGCATCGCGCCCTTCAGTATTTCTTTTGTTAATCCCTTGCCATCATACTGACCAATGTTCACCAAAGCTGTTTCCAAGTCTCTGGCAAAGTTTGTTACCATAAACTCAGGATTATAAGTTGTATTGATAGATGAGAGATATCTATTTAACTTGGTCATGTATCTGACAACAGCACCGCCTCTGTTGATGCCATCACCATATGCACCCTTCATTGCTCTAGCTATTCTGTCGTCAAATATTAAAATATTAACAGGGTCTTCTTGACCATTAACCTTAACCCCAAGAACATTATCCCTTATTTGATCTGTAACATCTGTAACAACTTCTGCTATATCTTTTGTATCAACTTTATCGTCCTGAACCATTTTAAGAAATGTTTGACCCACCTTATTGCGCTCACCATCCACTATCGATGTCTGGTTTTGCATCATAACGGTGCCAATTATGTCTTCTGCATAAGACGTTCCTCTGCCAGCTACTATTCGAGGATCTTGCCTTCTCTTGCCGCCATAAAGATCACGTTGTTTTCTTTGATATGTTCTCGCAAGTCCAGCTCCATCTTCAGCCATTTCTGATTCCGGATCTAAATTGCCACGCAAAGGAACATAATTTTCATATTGATATTCCTCAGCCATCAATCCACCATCTTTTCTGGCGGCATTTGTGCTGGCAACTATCTGCTTAACATAGTCTCTCACACCATTTAACAGTTGTTGATTTTGCAAGTCCAGAGAATCAACCCAGTTTATGATTGAATTAGCTTCTGTCTCAGACATACCTGAACCAAGACCACGACCATGTCTGTTCTGGACATATTCGTTTCTTTCTTTTGCATGGAGTGCATACATATAAGCATCAGCTATAGCCATCCTTTCGCCATTTACCTTGATAGCATCAATCAAGAAGTAAGACTTTGGTACTTTGCCTCCTGTGAGTTCGCTTATTTTAGCCTCACTGATATCTATATCACCTATAGTGTCCCTCAACGGCTCAAATAAGTTCTGTGTATTTTGCTCTAGCTGAAATCCTATAAGGCCATGAGATCTCTCTTCTCTCATATAAGGATCTAAGCCTTCGGTTACAGTAAACCCATCAGCCTTCAGATCATCTACCATTTTTCCAACAGGCAGCATTGCATCTTGGAACTTTGTTATAAAGCGCTCAGTTCTTGCTAATCTTGCTTCTGCGTTATCGTTTGAGTCCCAAAACTTTCTAGCAACTGGCGCTAATATTTTAGACACATTATTGTAAGTTAATCTTTGATATGCCTCCTCATTTTCATCGACAAGAGCGGTTATTGATTTTGTTGATGGTGGATTGAAGTTGACAGGAACTCTAACAACGGATCTGCTCTGCTTTATCTCTGACTTCTGTTTTGCCGTCAGAAGAGGGTACGCAGTTGTTATTGAGTAAACTGGTATGTCACGGGTGAATCCAAACTCTTCTTTGACGGCTGGCTCAGAAACCAATCCATAGTTTAGAACCACTTTAAACGGTGGAGAGCTATGTGATGGATTCAACCAAATAAGATCCATGTCTTTTTTGCTAATTGAACGGAAAGATCCATCAACAGACCTCATCCTGTCGCCACCCATAGTCCCAGCTTGAGATATTACATTCGGGCCATCTTGGAATCCTTGCTTATGCCAAGCAAAAAATGTTTGCTGTATTGCTGATTCGATATTTTTGAACTTTGAGTTTTCTATTAACTCCTGTTCATGCCCACGAGACAAAATGTGACTGATGCCACTACCGCCTTTTGTTTCGTTGTTGTGTTCACCAGCAAAAAGAATGACAGGCGTGTTTCCATCTCCCTCTTTAATAATCCCAAACAAGGACTCAAACCTCTGTAGGTTTTTGTCTGGGAATCTTACAGGGGCGGAGACAGTGGCAAATCTGTTTTGAACAGGTATGCCAGTGATTGATGCTTCAGCTTGTTGACCAAAGCCAAGTATCTCTGGCGGTGGCGTAACCCTTCTTCTGCTGTACTTTGGAAGAGTCCCGATTACTTCGCCAACTCTGCCAATCTGCTCTGTTTCTCGCTCTGTCAGATTACCTATGTTAGGCTTTATTTCATCATCTGTTTTTCTTGCGAGGGTTTCGAGCCTGTTTGCAAATCTGTCGAGTTCGTCTCTAAAGTTTGACGGATTAATCGAGAGGTCTTCAGTGCCATAGACCGCCCTCGCCTCGACTGGGCTTCCAATGCTCTCTGAGAGGCTTCGTATATTGGAGAGTTCTTTTTCATAACCTGCATTTTCTAGTATCCTTCCATAAAGTCCGTTTGAAAAAAGTGTCGCAAAGTCTGGAACATCTGCGACATTCTTGTCGGTAATAACGCCCTGCTGTAACATTTGTTTGGCGGTAAGGCCGCTCATATTACCTTGTCTGCTTTTTCTTGTTTCAAGAAGGGCTTTTGATAAAGACCATACTGTTTCTTGTATTTCTGCTGGTGTCCATTGATCCCCTGTTATTTGAGAGGCCGCATCAGCCGCTCTACGCACTTTTGCAGAAAACGCTATATAACCAATCCCCTTTTCCCCTATTTTGCCAAATCTGTCCTCAGAACCTTTAACTTGTCTTCCTTTAAATATATCTTGATTAACAAGAGCGTAATTTGCCATCCAAGCATCGTTTGTCACTTCATCAAAAGCGCCTACTAGATTTAACATAAATGAATTTACTTTAGGGCCAGATAATTGCAGTTGCATCTCAGAGCCTTCTGGTGCAGACAACGCTCTCAATGAGTTGTTTATCCAAGCTCCTAATATTGATTCTTCACCCTTATCTCCTTGGACAGATTCTCCCATAATTCTTAATATGGAAGCCCTGTCTTTTGGCCTTCCAGCGTTGTTCCAGTTAGCCCATATGTTTAGAGTGTTTATCGCGTTGCTTTCAACCGATGTCTGTGGTGAAGTTGCTGCCAACAATGCAGTAAATCTTCTTCCATCGTATATTCCAAATATATCTAAAATAGCTTGAGCTGAGTTCTTGTACCAACCTCTTTTAGCTTTTCCTGCAACAGCGACTGATGCCATTTCTTCTTGACTTGGTAACGTGTTAAAGATGTTGACTAGATTATTTATTCTGGACTCAACGTGATGACGCATACCTGATTCGGTAAGCTCAACCTCATCTTCAAGCATGAAAGGAAGTATGTCTGCGTATCCAGCGGGCAATCTACGCCTAGACATTTTTATCTGTTTTGTTTCAGTAGACTTAACGCCATCAGATGGCTCAACAGATAAAGGATTGAATATAGCGGCGACTCTACCTAATCCACTATCTGTCACCCAGTATCCAGTATATCCAGCATCCTTAATCATTTTTTCTGTTAAGGTGGCTACATATTCAGCTTTTTGTTCAACTTCCGTTTCAGGAGAAAAGGCGCGAACCTCTCTGTCTGCCACAGGCTCTGCTTGCTCCCTAAACCCATCAGGGTCTAAGTCAAAGTTGTACAGGGACTCTAAAGGAACATTTACTTGATATACGTTATCTCCAACTGAATATTCTTTTTTGTACCCTATATCCTCACCTACGTTCATGCCGTAATAGCTTCTTGCTGGATACATTTCCTTGTGTAGAGCGGCTCTTCGTTGCTCCTCGCCACGCATTCTAAAATTTGTTCTTTGCTTTTCTGGATCTATTGTTTCCAGATCTGCTATTGGAGAGTAATGTGTTAAAGTTACGAAACCGCTTTCCGGTTCCGCATCGACCTTTCTAGCCAAGCCTCCTGAGACTGTTTTGCGCGAGAATCGAGAACTGCCAGCTCTTCCTCCAGTTCCCGTTGCTCTTGCGTTGTCTGCCCTCTCATCTCGTCTTGAATCAAGCTCTTCACTGCTTTCTCTAAATTCTTGTCCTTCATTTTTAATCTCCATATCTGGGGCTATACCCTCTTCCATAACAAAAGAGGGAAGAATTACTAATTTTTGATCTGCATATACGGTATTTGCAGGGTCTGCTCTGTTACTTAGTCCAGAAACCTCGTTAAAGTTGACCCAAGAGTTTTGACCTCTTGTTTCTGTTGTCATGGCTCTAGCCGCTAGAGGACTATACATTCTAACGTGAGCCTGCCAAGCATTTTCTTCTCCGCGAGCGGTGAATGTAGATCCTTCAAGACCGTGACCAAAATAATCGTGAACGATTCGGAATATATCATTAACTGTTGCAGGCGATCCGTCTATTAACTCACCAGAATCTGCCAACATGGGATTTTGCGCTATGTCTTGTGGTGTTATTTCAGAGGTGCCAAAGCCATCCTTTGTAGAAAAAACCCAAAGATGGTTATTGTCTCTAATATCTGCTAATACATCCTTTGAACCTCTGGGGTAAGGATTTTTTCCATTGCGAATGAACTCAATTTTTATACCTGTGTCTTTTACAAACTGCCATTGAGCCAGTGTTTCATCTGCCATAGCTTTATAAGCTGCAATTACATTTGGATCATCAGGATTGCTTTCCGATTCCTCAAAGGCTACAGCTATTCTTCTTGCAAGCTCTGTATTTACCTGCACATATTCAGCCTGTCGCCTATTAGGTAGGCCAACTGACTGCATATACTGAGCTTTAGCATCATTGACAACTGCCAAGGGGCCAATAAGATTATCAGGAAGGTTAGGAAGTCTAACTATTGAGAACTTTCTAGTTTGATCTCCGGCAACAGCAGGGCCAATCTCATCAATAAACTTCGCGCCAGCCCTAGGTTTTCTAGCTAATACAAGAGGGCCGACTTGAAGAACAAAGTCAGCACCAATAACTGGCTGCATTGTAATTCTATCGTAAAAATAAGAATGTCGTGTCGGGTCAAAGCCAACCTGAACTACATCGGGATCATTTATCATTCGTTCAGCAAGAGCAAACGCCTCTTCTGTAGAGAAATGTTTGTACATACCCTCTATTGTAGCAAATGGGCCTTTCGCAGCACCCTTTGCCACATTCAATGCTGCCCCATAAGGAGCTTCAAATGTTGCATTAGTCACTGCCCCAACACTTTGATGAGAAATAACTTTGTTAGCTAAGGATTTTCCATCCTCCGTTTTTTCTTTAGATCTTTTGCCGTAATGTATTGTTGGAACCCAAACCCCATTATTAGTATATGCAGGTATATCCAATCTTAGGCCAGTCAACAATCCATCAAAAGATGAATTAAGTTGGTTTATCATAGGTATTTGAGATTCTTTTAATCCTCTATTAAGGTCTTCCAGAGTGGCTGGCTGCGGAACAGATGGATATGGAATTGCAGGCTTGAATAGATTAACTGCTCTGTCATATTCCCTTGCATCAATAACATTATTTGCCAGATCATTTGCAGCTTTTTCAAGCTCAGGAACTCTAAGAGTCACATCTTTGAAAGCGCCCTTTATTCTTGCAACATTACCTTTTTCTGGCTCTGTAAATCCTTGCAACACAAGCGCTCTTGATGCCCTTGCTCCGCCAAATTGTTGATAGGCTCTTTCAGCAACCCTGTCTCTTCTTCCTACTTTCCCAGATTTTATATCACTGAACAGCTCATCAACGCTCTTGAATCCAGCCTCGTTGTATCCACCAAATATACGCTTGATGAATTGAACCATACGCCTGAACAAACCCTTTGGCCTGCCAGCAATCTTGAGACGACCATCGGTGTAGGCGCGGAACATCTCAGCTATAGCTTCTTCCTGCTGACCTTCTGGATCTAGGTCTGGATACATGAACTCTGCACGATCTAGGAAGGTGTAATCTCTCTGTATGTTTCTGCCGCCTGTTCGCTTTGTATATTTTCTGGACTCTGCCGCCTTCACAAGAGACTGGTACTCAGCGTCAGTGAAAAGACCCAGAGCCTTCATTGAGTGAATGATCTCGTGGTTCAATACCCCTGCTAATCTTTGCTCTAACTCTGCGTCAGATAGGTTGGGGTCATATATTTCCATAGCAAGAGTTATTATGCGTCTGCCATCAACCCCTTTTGTCTCCTCACCCTCAACAAGAAACGGCATTTCTTTGCCAGTTTCAGGATCTATCTCCACACCAACATCAATCACATTTGTGGTTGTCAGATCAACGTCAGCCAGACCTATGCCAGCAAGATACTTGCGTAAAGAGTTGGCTATGGTGTTTAGTCTTCTTCTGTGATTGTCGGTAGGCACTGCCTGATCTGCCTCAGACACTGCTGATCTGGCTTCGTTTGCCCTTAGCTGAACCTGTGGCTTTGGTTTTGGCCCAACTGCTGCCTGAGCGTTTCTAAGGCCGTTTTGCTGAAGATCTACGCGACCATTTAGATCACTAACTCTTCTCTGCTGTGCCTCCAGCTCTAACTGTTCTTGTTGAGTCGCGGTAGACCTGCGCTTCATATCCTCAAGAACACGTTGCTCCTGAGCCTGCTGCACCCTTAACTCTGCTAGAGTTGATTCAAACTCCTGAACTCTCTGCTCTGCCTCATTAGGCACGGCTTCTTCAAGCGTTTTTTCTGGCTGTATTGGTTGATAAACAACTTCGTCTTTCTTGTTTCTGCCGACAGGATTTAATTCACCCTGCCTTGCCAGTTTATCTATAAGAGACTGAGCTTCTACAGCGCCTATTTTTAATTCACGCTGTAGTTTTGGTCTGCTTATTGTTCCGTCTTTGTTTGTAACTCTGTTAGTCTCAACAGCCACCCTTGCCAGAGATAAGTTATCGGTAACTTTTTTCTCTGCCTCTGCTTCCTCTACTGTTTTTGACTGAACAATGTCAGGCTTTTCTCTTAACTCAAGATCTTTAAGTATTCTGTCTTTTTCGGGGCCATCAGGGAGAACAGCCTCAATCTCTCTCAAGGATGTTGGTGCTGATTGATCAATATCAGAACCCGCCCTTAGACGACTGTTGCTTATTCTTTGTGCCAGACCTGACGGAAGGCTAGACAATTCTATGGAAAGGCCACCAAGCTGGCTTTGCCTTGCGGCTGCACCAAGTGCTTGTGTTTCGTCAGTGCGGTTCTGTAAGGCAGCTTGTTGTTTAACGCTGTCAATAGCACCTAAGTAACCAACTGTGCCTTGCTGGACATCCTCTTCAGTGGCAGTTTCTTCTGGAACACGCTGATCAGTAAGTTGCAGTCTTGGGGCTGGCAGTAATGGTGTATCAACCCCTGCTGGCCCAGCCATAGATGCTTCTGCTCTTGCTACATTGCCAACAACCTCAGCGCCCTCTTCCTGCTGATCACGCTCAAGTTGCTCTCTTGCTTTAACGACCTTTTTTATGCGCCGCCCAGCAATGCTTTCCAGTAGGAAGTTAAATGTGGCACCAGCACCACCGCCGTAGATAGCGTCATCAGAGTATGCACTTGCAGACAACTCAAGGTCTGGGTTGTACATATTCTTTTCGACAAGATCCTGTAAAACAGCCGCGACAACTTCCTGACCACCCTCTTGCAATCCAGCAACGCCAGCGCTTTTTAATCTTTGTGTTATGGTTTTTATAGCTGATTTTTTTACCTGCTTTGGAACCTTCTTTAGTATGTTGGCAACAGCGCCAAACACCTTGCCCACAGGCAGTGCCTCAGTGGCACCGATTCCACCACCCATAAGAATGGATAGTTCTCTGTTGTCTACTTCGCCGCCCTCTTCAAGAACCCTAGCAGTCCTATCAACCTGATTCTGTGCGCCGAGAGCAACACCCATAGTTCCAGCAGATACTGAGCCAGTAAGTCTTGTGGCCTTTGCTCCGGCACCAGCAAGACTAGCAACCTTTGCGCCTCCAGCAAACGGAACCAAGAAAGAGGCCAAGGAGCCAGCGGCCTGACCAGACTTGCTCATCACATTGTCATCTAGCGGCCCAAGAACGTAGTCAATGCCACTTCGAGCCGCATCGGTAATACCCTGACCAAACGCCTCTATTTCTTCTTCACCTTGATCTCCGGGAATGTAAGAAAGTCCAGCGGCAGCTAATGAGGCTATACCTCCGGGGATGTCTGCAAAACCTCTTCCAAAGCCAGAGGCAAGACCCTTGCCAAAGTCTATGAGATTGCCTGTTTCTGATGTTTCTGGAGCGGCAGCAGTGGGCGCAACGCCAAAGCCCTCGACCTGATCTATATAAGATCTGATCTCAGCGTCTTCTGCCTGTGTTGGAGATGATCCAGCAACGCTTACGGAGTAAGTTTTTCCTGTCCGTGGGCTGGTGGCGTAGATAATGCTCATATCGCGCCCCTAAGATGCTGGTGGAGGAGTAACAAAATCTGGATAATTTAATATTTCTCTTCTTAGGAATTGCGATTCCTGCTCCAGTCTAGCCTTTGCCTCTGGATTAAGAGGCCCACCCAAGTCATCCACACCTTTTACAAGAAGATCTGTAACCTTATTTAGTCTGCTAACGGCATTTGCGGCTGTCATTCCTGTTTTATTTTTTGCAAGTTTAGCCCTTGCGTTTATTAGGTCAACCACACCCTCTTGATATCTTGACTCTGCTTCTTTCATCGCGCTAAGACCAGATATACCAGCCTCACCCAATGCGCCTAGAAGGGTTGGGTTTGTGGATGACATGAGTGACAGCCCAGCTTGAGCCAGTGACAGCCACTTGTCCTGTTCTGCGCTTTTCTTCATGCGTTCTTGCATTGCCAGTATTTCAGACTCAAGAGATGACACCGCGCCAGTTGATTGCTGTGAATAAACAGGTTTATTTGAGTCTGCACCGCCAGCTTTGTCTTCTGCTTTTTTGTCATCAGTTTCCTCTGTTGCTGTAGAGGAATCGCCACTTTTAGCTTTTGCTTCTTCATTTATCTTATCAGCTTCATCAACGGCCTTATCTAATACGTCTTTGATTCCACCTGAATCATCGGATGAACCCATTTCCGCAGCAGTTTTTGCCGCGCCTACTGTAGTTTCAGCAACTTGCTCCTGACTTGAAAGATCAGAAAATGGAAACTTTCTTGATGCTACAGAACCCTCTCCTGTTGGATCAATACGTTCTGCCCTATATTCACTTGGAGATTTAACCTTAACGCCAGAGCCTCTTGCCCTTCTTACATAATCTTTATATTCTTGGCTCTCTTCGGTTATCAGGTCTGCGTATTGATCTTCTCTGTATGATTGACGCTCACCAGTTTGCTCGCCACTTCTTGCGCCAGCGCGAGCTTGAATATCACCCTCTGTCTCAATGTCAGCAAGCCTTCTTCCCTCTGGCCCTAAAAGAGACTGAGCTATATTTTTGAATGAAAAATCAGAAGTCTCTTCGGTTTTTAACTCTGGATACATAGTTGACGCTGCGGCTTCACTTATAGGATTAACAGCAGAAAGAGCTTTTGATAACATACTTGGCGAGTCGTCATCTAAAGACCCTGCTAATATAGAGCTTACCTCTGCTGGGTCATCAGTTCCAGCGGCTCTGACTGCTCTGTTTATTTGTGCTTGACTGTATGGCTGTTGCCCCTGCTCAAATCCAACTATGGCAGGAATAATATCAGATCCTCTGTCAGCAAGATTAATTTCAGCATCAGGGTCTATGCCTGTTTTATCTGCAAGAAAATCTATGTAATTGCCAGTCGGGTTGTTGTCTGATGGTGGTGCATACTTGTTGGCAAGACCTCTGAGGGTGTTGACTCCATACTTATCTCCATAGGTCATAAGCAGTCGCTGTATTGCTCTCAAGCCCTCATCATCTGACTCAAATGTGGCATAGCCGCCATCATCGCCAGACTCACCTATAAAGCCAGCGCCGGGTCTTATGTTGCCGGGATTTCTTTGACGCAGACCAAGAGGTAATCCATTTTGAGCCTTGATTACCCCACCCTCAGCAAAGCCTAGTGCCTCTTTGATGGAGTCCATTATGTTGCCGTCACCGCCAAAGCCAATCTGATCTGCAAGAGATTCGCCGTTACCATCTCTATCTTGTTTTGTGCCTAGAAATGTATTTCCCTGAAACAGACCTATCTTGCCGTTCTTCATACGGACTTCTCTTATTCTTTGCCTTGTAGAGCCGCCAGAAGCCATAGCCATAATGCCGTCCTGTGGCATTGGTGTTGGCTGAGGCATTTGTGATTTCATCGGCTGAGACATAACAGAGCCTATGCCGCCTTCTGCCATAGCAGCTTTTGGAGCCATAGCTTCAGACATACCCATGATTCCCTGTGCAGGCACACCAGCAGAGGCTACAGCTTCTTGAGCAACAGTTGGTTCATCTGCTGCTTTACGCATATTGAAAGTGTCGCGCATACGTTTGCGGCGTGTAATTTCACTCAGAACCAAAAACTGAGGCGCACTACCTGATGGCATCTGCATTTCATTAATCAGTTGCTTTTCAGAGAAGTTCTTTAGGTTGTCCTGAATGTCTATAATATTCATTATCCCATAAGCCCTTTATAAAGACTCAGACCAGCTATGCCAGTTCCAAGCGCCTGTTGTATTGGATTGTAAGACTGAAATTTCTGTGACTCTGTAGAAGGTGCCACAGGAACACCCCTAAGAATAGATGAGTAGAACTGTAACTGTTCTCTTGGATAATCTCTTTGACGAACAAAATCTTCGTAAGCTGTATCAAGTCCAGCCTGATCTCTAGCCATTTGAGATTTGCCTATGCCCTCAAGTAACTGAGCAGCCTCGACATCACCAGCCCTAGCCGCCTTACCAAGCTCTGCCAGTTGAGCAGCTTGCTGACCACCAAGCTCTGCCGCACCAAGACCGAGTTTTTCTGCTGCTTGTCTTTCTGATGCCTGCGCCTGCTCAACACCAAGCCTAGCACCTCTGTCTCTCTCGAACTGACTTTGAGCCTGTTCAAATGCTTGTTGAGTTCCTGTGGCCTGTATGTTTGCGAGATTCCTAGCAAGTGCTTCTTGCGCCATTGAGTCTTGCACTGCTTGGCGCGAACCACCAAACGCTCCGGCTTGCACTGCGGTTGCATCTCTGCCTGCTTGTTGTCTTTGATCCTCAAGTATTGCTTGTTGTTTCTGGACATCAATCACATTCTGTATGTAGGGGGACATATACTTCTGAGCGGCGGCTGAATCAAACTCACCAGCAGCGCCAAACTGGGTTGGTGTGAACTGACTGCCTTGCTGCGCTCTTGCTATATTTGCTGCTGTAGCCAGTTGAGCCGCTGGGAGACCCTGTATGCCTTGCCCAGCAGTTTGCCTAACCTGTGCCTCTGACGCAAGAACATCTGCCCCCGGAGTTGCTATTCTTTGACCAGTAAAAGGAGAATATGCAGCTTTAGATTCAGCTTCTGTTCTGTCCAATAGGCGTTCAAAATCACCTCGCACATATTCGGGCAAGTTTGTCTGCGTGACCGTTTGTGATGCTGGTTGTGGTGAACCGCCGCCGCCTTTACCCATTTTCTAACTCCATTCTATAAGCAATATATTCTGGTTTCCATCCATGTTTTCCAAGCCAGCGTCCCCACGCCTTACGACCATAACCTTCTAGGTGAGTGCATTTATTGTCCCTTGCAAAGCTCTCCATAGTTTTTTGAGCCATTGGAAGCCACTCACCCATTCTTGAACCACCTATCCAATCCATAGCCATCGCTCTTTTTCCGGGATAACTAATAACCCTTGTAGTGATGGCTGCTATAACCTTTTCTTCTTCCATAATCACCCAAAGAACATATAGACCTGTTTTTATTCCGTGATAAAGGTCATCTATGTGATACTTGCCTCCGGATGTTTCAACTGATTTGTGCATTACCCTGCTGACACCGTCCCAGACAATGCCAACAGCCTCCTTGGGAACTGCTGATATAATCATACTGGTAGCATATCTCCTTGTGGTACTTGCTTAGGCTGCTCATCTTTTCCAGTCCTGAGATTTCTAACCCTATCCATCATTTCATAAAGAGCCTCAGAGCCAGCGTCAGTAGAACCGTTGCCAAGCCCACTGACCACATCAGCAGGAACAATAAACTCACCATCTGAAAGAACAACATCCTGATCCCCTTCTAGGGTGGCTGGAATCATGTCATCCATACCATCTCCGATGCCTGACACCTTGCCCTCTTCAACCATAGCGTTTGCTTGGAACTCTCCTCGCTGCACACGGTCTACAAGATCTCTCAATGCTTCTTCGCCATATCGAGCGACAAATGCACCAAGAGCCACTTCTGGAGATGGTGACTTACCTTCGATTGCATCTACAGCACCACTAATAAGCTCTTTATCGTTTGCCTCTGGCATCATGCCGCCTTCTTGCCTTCTTAACAAATCGCCAGTAATACCCGGCTGACTTAATTCTCTCATAATTAAATCTATTTCTGTTTGCTGGGATTTAGTTGTATATTCGTCACTTGGCCCAAGCGCATCCAGCCTATCATGAAGTCCTAATCGTTCCTCTTTTGATAATACTTTGCCGCCTCTTCCATATGCCAGAGATGCTATACCGCCTGACTTCAGGCTTGTTAAAGACTGATCAAAATAACCAAACTCTGGGTCAATTCCCGGCCTGTAATCTTTTCCGGGGTCTTTGGGATCATAAACCGCAGCCTCTGACTCAGGTCTGATTTTACCCTTTGGCATCATGCTACCCTCTAGCCCTTGAGGTGCCAGAAGATTTGTAGAACCCAAAGCAGTAGCACCTAGCGCACCGCCAACATAAGGCATAGCATCACCAGTGAAAGCTCCAGTGTAGCTTCCGGGGGTTTGCATTGCTGCTGTGGGGTCATTAAAAATACCACCTAGCTTTCCTGTGGCTCCTGTAGCCCCCAAATTCAGATTACTAGTTGCAGCGTCTGCCGCTGTGGTAGCACCCATTCCAGCAGATGTGGTTCCTGCAATCCTCATGGGATCTGCAACAGTTCCTGCCCCTACTGTATTGGCTTGATTTGCAGCATTTATAGCGTCTGAACCACCACCCATCAATGACCCAAGCGCCTTACCACCAAGGTATGATGTGAGTCCTGTTTGGATGCCCTTGCCCAGATCTCCAGTCTCAAGATAAGACCCAAGTCCTGAGCCAATAGCGCCAGCACTTAAAGCACCTAGCCCCCCTAATAATCCAGCGCCGCCTAGGGCAGAGCCGCCTAATCCTAATAATAGTGGTAACGCCATATTATACTCCTATAGGGCTGCGTATTCTGATTTTGCGTCAAATGACGGGCAGGCTTTCTCCGAAAAATCACAGTGACCGTATATCTCTGCGTCTTCGTATCTATCAAGAATGTCTGACAATAGCTTTGCTAGTGTCTTTTTCTGTTCTTCCGTGCGTGTGTCTTTAGGATCTCCGTCAGAGTCAGCACCACCAACATAACATATCCCGATGCTAGTAGAGTTATGCCCTCTACAATGAGCGCCATTGATCTCTTCAGGACGACCAGCATGAAGCGAACCGTCCAGCTCAACCACCCAATGATATCCAATATCACTCCAGCCGCGCTCTTCAGTGTGCCACCTCTTGATCTCAGCCGTCTTTACATCACGCCCCTCTGGGGTATCAGCGCAATGAACGATAACTTTATTAATCTCCCTCATCTTACTCACCATACTCTTCTATTAAGTTGTTAATCGGTATCCAAGTTCTCTGATCTATTCTACCATCTTTTATTAGAATATCGTAGACCCCATATGACCATCCAGTAAGACTATGTTTAGCATACTCTTCGACATGACCCTGCGGTAAACTGCAACCCAGATTAATTACAGTAAGAAACTGACCGCCCATCTTTGGAAAGGCTTTATCAAGTCTTTTATGGGTATGACCAAACACCACATCATGTAACGCATCCCTTGATATTTGGTTCTCACAGTGCATCCCACCGTATGCCTTACCCATTCCATTGATTGGGGCGTGTGTAAAACCCACATCTCCTACAAAATAGAACTCCTTATAAGGAGAGTATGTCCAGCCATAATCGTCCATAGTGGCAAACAGTATTTTATCAAGCATATCCACTACTTCTGGATTTTTATTTGTGTACGACCATATTCTATCTTCGTGATTACCTAGAGTAACATGCCTAGGCACATCATATCCAGACAAACCCTTGTGAAAAGCCCTTATTGCTTCTTGAAAACTTTGCATGTCATCTCTAAATGACGGTTTATTTTGCCCTTTTACAGTGTCATTTTTATCAAAACTGTTTAACGAGTCACAGGTAGCAAAGTCGCCTATTTGTATTATTTGATCTACCTGCTTTATTTTTGCGTAGTTTCCCATCGCAAAAAATCTGTTTTTATTCGAAAGAGACGGACTGTCGTGACAGTCCCCTATTGCTAAAACTCTTTTTGTCTCATCAGGTTTTGACTTTCTTTGTTGTATTCTGAATCTAGGTTGTAAAATAACAGTGGTTTGGTCTATTATTTTAGCCGCTGTGGCTGCTTGCTCAGTCACAATCCCCATCTCCCTAGCTTTTCTTAGGCGCGAAGTAAATGTTGAGTAATTTACTTTAGCCTGTTGAGCGGCCTTTATTACACTTTTACCGTTTTCTATAAAAAAACGAGCTGTTTCTTCATATATTTCTCTAGGCAATGGTGGTTGGGCCAAAGGACAATCCCCTTAAAAAGTTATCGGTAACTTTTTATTTGCAAGATTGTACCAGCTAAGTGTCTATTTTGTAAGCCCTTTCACTTTTTGCCAAAAAATTTGGTTGCTGCGCGTGTTCCAAAGCTAGCAGCTACGATTGTTCCCAATGTATATTGGTAGTAGGTTGGCATGGTCTCCAAGGCCATAAATCCGTCAGATACTATTTGTCTGCCCCAATCACCACAGAATGATAGTATTAGAGGGATTGAGAAGATTATAGTAAGCCATTCGTCTTTCCAGCTATGGGCAGAAGCATCAGCCATCTTTAGATCCCAGTCGATCTCTCCTGTTGCTTTTTTCTGCATAACCACAGCCTCAGCCTGAGCCTGAGCCACCCTAGATGCAGTTTCTGCTTTTTTTGTTTCAACCTTGCCTTCAAGCCAAGTACCAACAAGAGACCCTATTGGGCCTATAAGAGCCTGTATCATTATGATCCCCTTACATACATAAATCTTCATACTTCGTGGTGTGCCGCCTGTGTTCTGACATATCACCACTTCTACAACTTAAAAATCCAATCAACCAAGCAATCATTTTTTATTCATCCACGCTGTTGTTCCCATATATGCGCCGACTATACCTGCACCACTGAGGAATATAAGATCAGTGACCGCTCCAAGCCCCTCTAATTTTTCTGCTGAACACCAAGGAGATGCTAAAAATAGTGCGTAACAACCCATAAATATTAAAGTGTATCTAGCCATTCTTAACTGAGCTAAATTTTTTCTTAACTCAGTCTCTGTCTTTTTTATCTCCTTAACGTGAGAAAGCTCCTCGTCTGTTACGATACCATCCCCGTCTTCATCGTACTCAGCATACGCAGAATCTGTTTGTAATTTTTTCTGAGCCATAAAGTTACCTATAACTTTTATGATACAGAAACAGTAACAGTGCCTAGTGAAGTGGTTGCTGATACTGTACCTGAGTGTATTTCGGTTTTGCCGACAATCTTTAGAAAGCCGCCGTCAGCTATATATATGTCTCCTTGAGACAGAAGATTATTATTTCCGTCCGTTGGTATTTCCTGAAGGTTTAATTGAGGGTTTTGTGCCTGCCTTAAAAATATTTCTAAAGCTCGCACTAGATCGCTAATGTACTTTTCGTCTATGTTTTGTGGAGCTGTTGGAAGCCTTGGAAATGGCGTTACGTTTGTAGCCATTATCTTCTCCCATCAGGACGAACATCCACCCTAGGACTTCCGAGCCTCCATCTAACCCCGGTTGTGTTACAATCTATCTTAATAGAGTAAGCTCTGCCTCTAAGCCTTACATCTGCCTTATTAGTGTATTGCTCAAAAGGAACTGTGGTAGATGTGGCGGTTCTGTCTATCTGACTAATCTCTGATTGCAAGAAGTTACCGCCGGGAAAGTTGTTTGCCTGCAAAGTAACATTTACCTTTGGGTCAGCGTTTGTTGATCCGTTAAAAGTGAGGTCAGGTATTACTCTAGTTATAAAAGAAAACTTGTCACCCGCTCCCATATCCATAGGGCTTGACTCAATTGACGATACCATTACAGAGCCATCGTCACTGTATCCGCTCTCGTGGTTAAATAAATAGTTGCCTTCAGCGCCTATTGGGAAATCTCTTATACCCTTATCCAAAAAGGCTGACCTGCCAAGGTTTCCATAGTACCAAGTGTCTTCAGCATAATTAAATATGACGTATCTATTGTTTTCACCTGTGCCACCATTGGCAGTGGAGTTCCCATCAGAACAATAAAACCATACGACCTCACTAAACTGCGAGTTTACGGCAGCGTACACTTTATCAGCCTGATCAAAATCAAAATCAAAGAAAACTCTTTCTCTGACAGAGCATGGTAGTTGTTTTGTCTTACCATCATAAACATAGAAGTTTTGCCTGCCCATCCAATATACAGAGTCTTCTACAGCTATCGCTGCGTTTGGCCCCATTATGGTGGTGTTAGAAGCTATTGGCTGTATGCCAAATGTAAACGGCGCTCCAATAAACTGCATAGAATGCACAGAGCTATCAGTTATAATGATAATCTCTCTTTTGGTCTCTATGGCTTTTACAAACTTAGATCCAGAACCTATGCGAAGATCTCCGGCAGTGTTTGTTGATGTGGGATTCCAATCTAAAAATGACTCTTGATCGGAAAATCTTATAAGAAGTGGATCTTGATCCGTTCCACCCAAGGGATTAGCGCCAAAAGCTATGACATGCCTATCTACATCAGACACCATGATCTGTTTAGCTATAATTGGACACTCTTTAGCTCCTGCTATTGATGATATTTCCACAGCCCTTGTTGTAACTCCATTACTCTTATCCCAATGATATATAGAGCTGTCTCTAGGATTTATAAGCAGATCCTCTCCAAAGTTGTCCTGACTCCAAACACGAAGAGATGTTACCACGCTGATTGTTGTGCCTGACCCCCAAGTGCCTCTACCCCAAGTTCCAGCTCCCCATCCGTTTCCGCCAACACCTGTGTTTAGTCCAGCGTTTATCTGATAAACGCCGTCAACACCAGCGCCACCATTGCCGCTATCGCTTGCATTGGCTATTACAGTGGTGCCGCCTGTGTCTTTCGCTACAAAGGTATAGGTGCTTGATGATGGCACAGATGCTATTTCATACTCTTGATTTAGAACCGCCGCTGTTACCAGTCCACCCAAACTAACAGCGTCAGAAAAGGTAACAAAGTCACCTACCGATGCGCTGTGTCCGCTATCAGTTGCTGTAATTGTTGATGAGCCATCTGTTGCAGAAAATGTTACACCGTTTGTTGTTGTTTTTCTAATCGGTGTAATATCGTAAAAAGCCTGACCCTGCTCTATATAATATTTGGATTCTGTCCCCACACCCAATAAGTCAGATCCATCTAAAGCAACCCAGTTAAATAAGCCTCTGGCTGTGCCTATATATGTGTTTTGAGAATACTTCTCCCAGCCGCCTATCACCTCTGGATAGCCCTGCCTAAATCTAATTAAGTCACAGTCTACCCATCCCCCCTCATTAGAGTAAGATGTGATATCCCTATTTATGCCGGGGGTAAATTGCAGTTTGCTTAAAGCCACAGATACTCCCCTTATATTTCATTAGGCCAGTCGTTAATCTTAGCAATGGTTTTTACTGTGCCATCTGAATTACGCTCATCCTCAAACAAAGCCATAAATGCAGCTAAATCAGATGCGCCATTCAACGCTGTCTCTATCTCTGCACATTTGGTACGGATGGAATCCCTGTACGTAGTTACTGAACTAGGTATGGCTGTAGACTTTTCAACATTGCGAGTAACGTACCAGTCATGCACGGAAAGTTTATCTGCTGCTGTTCGTTTTGTTTGTGCTACCCACACATATTTAAGACCTCGTGTTACACCTTGTGCGCCTGTCGTTGGGTCTGTAACAGCATCGCCATCCGCATCTACCCACAATGTATCCGTTAGGCTTTTAGGTATGAGTGTGCCATCAGCCTGTCTGCCACTATAAAATCTATCGTCAAATGCAGCTTCACTTGCTGGGGGGTCTTCCCATGTAATACCAATAGCAGACTTCTCGCTATCGCTATAACGCATCCAGACTTTAGGATACTGCGTACCATCTGTACCAATAAACTCTCGTCCTACTTTAAGGGTTGCCCCATTATATTTCCACGGCATTTTACATTCTCCTAAAAGGCATTAGCAAATTTAAATGGGCTATGAGCAAAGGCCATATAAACAAATGTTCCACCACTAGCGTTCACATATGCTTCTGACCCTCTAATTTTGAATCCATTGCTCAAGAAATCACGATTGTATGCAGCGTCAGAGGCTTCTGCATATGTACCACTTGGAAACAAAAGACCATCCATTACGTTGAAAAGGTTTCTTTTGTCATCCATAATATGCCAGTCAGCCGCTGAGTCTACTCTCTTGGACATAACAAAAGCTGGTCTGAATCCTGTGTAGACAAATGGCCCGTCATCGGCTCCATTTCCAGTGAAGGAACCTATAGAACTATATCCTTCAATTTCTGCAAATACCCATGCCACATAATCTTCACCAGACTTATTAACACTATCAACAGATGAACCAGTAGAACCAATTCTAGGCACTAAAGTTGTAGTGTTACTGCTATCAAAATCTGACCAGCCGCCACCTGCATAGTTTGTTGCTATATTAGCTTGTGCGTCTGAAAAATAAACCAAGTTATTATTGCTGGTCAAACCTTTCCACTTAACAAACCAATAAGAAAATGCTCCACTACCTGTGTCACGACTTTTGCTCATAACGAAAGCAGGTGTTTTACCCAATCCATGCCCAATAGTATGAGAGGTATTGCCCGTCCCAGTGTACGTTAGTACGCTAAATCCAGCGTCGGTATTAGCCGATACGCTAGAATCAATACCACTTCCGTCTGTATTTGTTGAGGCACTGCCGCCAGCTTTCCAGTTCCAAGCAACGTAGGTTTTGCTGCTTTGATTACTATTTATCTTTGTACTTAACGTGAACCCATCACTATCAAAACTTTTAAGATTTGTTGCCGCTATATTTTCAGCAGTGGTTTGGTCAATCGCAAGTCTACCACCATTCGGGTTAGTGCCTCTTACGCTATCATAAAGTGAGTGTTGGTAAGTTGTGTTTCTACCTTTAATCCAGACCCAATCAGGCTGAAAACCAACACCAGTAATTGCATGTGGGTCATTGCCATCACCAGTATATAACACTGTGTTGAAATTATCGTCAGCTTGACTGCTTTGTCCGGGGCCGATTGTTATGTCTGGGAGGTTGGATGTACAAGGCGCAAGATAACCAGACAAACCTATAGTGTCATAAAACTTACCAACACCGTTGTCATCACTTGCCGCTGCACTACCTGATGTTTTCAGGCCAGCAAATGTATCATCCTGACCAAAGTTGACAGCAACAAAACCACCGTTTTCAGTATCTGCTGCGAATCTAAACGGCCCAGTCACGCCAGTAAATGCCGCTGTCCCTGAATTTTGCACAGTTCCATTTATACTAAAATATATATTGCCATTGTCTGCATCTATGTAAATGCCAACAACATCACCAGAACCGTCTGCGGCTACTGAATAAGAACTGCCATAGCTAGTGTAAGAGCCACTATTTATTTTGCGTCCATCCCGATACATTCCATAAGTGAAAGTGTCTTGCCCTAAATACCTGTTAGCACCAGCATTTGTGGTTCCTGCAATAACTCCGGGATCAGCGTTTCCAGTGTCTATGAGATACTCTGCATACCATTTGCCACTGTCAAAATAAAAGCTACTGTATGCCTGTGCAAAATTGCCAGACCTTTCCACTTTTAAGTTGCCTTCAAAGAAGGAGGTGACTGAGCCTGATACATCTAACGGATTAAAAATAGCAAAATTATTAGTCGGGCTGTCTAGCACGACATCTGTTGCGGCTAGGTTAGCAACAGTCCAATCATGTGTGTTTGCGCTTTCATCGTCACCAATTGCGCTGCTGTCGTCGAAGGGAAGATAAAAACCATTATCCCCATGTGAACCTGAGTAGGCTTTTGGAATCCACACTCCGTCTTTAGTTTCGCCAAATGAACTTGGTGTTAACTGCTGACCATCAATGTTGTGAAACTCAGCCATGTAGCCATCAAAGTTTAAACTATTGTTACTGGCACTTCTTGCACCAATCGCACATGATTTACCATTCGTATTCCAATTTGAATTACTACTACTGCTGATGCTACTGCGTTGGTCTGCGGCAAATGATGTTTCTTCAGTGCCGTTAATATACAATCTGAGACGATGCGCTGCTGTGCCATTATCTTCGTCAAATGCAACAACTATGTGATACCAAGCTGAAAAATCCCTGAACAATCTGTTTGTTTGAATATAGTGGGATCCACCACCAGCGTTTATCTGAATGTAAAGAGTGTCATTGTAAAATGCACAAACAGTCCACGCCTCACTTTCTTCTGCAAACAAAGTGTGCCAATTACCCCCGTCTTGACTAGCCCTTTTAACCCACATTGAAACAGTCCAAGTGGTATCGTCTGTTGCTGCCGCACCCCAAGTTCTTGATAGTCTAGGGGTATCGTCATTATTAAAACGCAAAGACTGGTCAATAGTGTTACTATAAATCCCAGTGCTAGGCTGATCCCCTGCGCCTGTTCCCTTAATTATACTCATTAGGTCAAGGCTCCTGATGCTGACACTAATATGGTATTACTACCACTAGCTGCGCTGCAATAGTAAGCTAAATGATATGTGCCAGTTGCTGAAATGGCAGTTAGTGATGCCGCATTTATTGCTACATCAGCATGGGCTGCAATGGCGTGATTTCCACCATTAATGAACATAATGTTACCCGACTGTCCTGCTGCTGCGTTTGTAAAGGTCAGCGTTAGACCGCCAGCCGTAGTGCATTTAAAATCATTGCCTACTGCTAAATCAAAACTACCATCGTTGTCGGTGGTGACATGACCGCTGGCTCTTCCTGCTACTGTAATATCGTTGTTAATCGCCAAAGAAATATTATCTTCAACCGTCATAACAGCAGTGCCATCAAACTGTTGGAAGATTATATCTTTAGCATCTGTTAGAGGCTTTATAACTACATCACTGGAAGAGTTGGCAATGTTTAACTTGTTTCCAACAAGACCTAAACTTGCGTCATCCTCAATACGAACAACCTCGGTGCCATCAAATTGAGATATAACCAAATCATCAGAGTTAACGGCTGGTTTCATTATAACTTCGCCAGCAGTTCCGTCTAAATCAAAGGCAATTTGATCCACGCCACCATCTTGAAGTTTAATGTCTCCAGTCGTAGAGTTTAAGTGTAGCTCTCCAGTTGAATCTATAGATATAGGAGTTGCTGCAATAGTCACTCCGGTTGTGCCATCGTGAGTTATTGTTGCATCGGCACCCACTCCCAAACTAATTAAAGAGCTATCAGAATTTAGTAATAAATCGTCACCAACTGTAAGATCATCAGTTACTGTAATATCGCCAGTTGCCTTTAAATTAACTACACTTAATGAAGCCAAAGCATCAACAACAGCCGCCCCAGACCCTGCGCCATCAAGGTAAACAATTTTAGTGTCACCATTAGGTATAGTTATATTTGCCCCAGATCCTTGGCTTATAATAATATTGTACGGGCCAGAACTACCGCTATCCGTTGTAGCGTTTTCAATAAAATGAACTCGACTTATGGTATTAGGCGTAATTGTAATTGTACAATCGGAGTCTAAAGCACCCGTGTACTTTATGTACATATTACGAACAGGATCACTCGAACCGTCTGCCACTACGCTGGAATGAGTATCTGCGTTTGTAGTTATGGCTTCTGTGCCAAAACCAAAACCCTCTGCAATAAGCTCAAAGTTTGTGTTGGTTGTAGTCCCCCAAGTACCAGAGCCATCGCCAGTACCCAGCTCATTAAGTCTTAAATCATTTACATAGGTGCTTGCCATTTTACTGTCCTTATGCCGCTATATCTAACCAGTTTGGTGTTTGTGAAGGCGTTATAACCTCCCAGAAAATTTCTTCTCCGACTCTGCCAGTAGCCGCCACACCTGTGACAGAAACCCCTAATGACACGGGAGAAACAAAAACGCTGCTACCAATAGAGTTTGTTGCCGTAACACCAGTGACGGGAACTGTCGCCCCAGCAGCAGCAGAGGTGGCTGTGCCAATAGCCGTTGTGCCAGACACACCAGTAGGCACAATGTGGAAGCCTAAAATGGCTGGTGTATTCGCAGTGCCTCCCATAGCACTGTGACTACTACAATAATAATACAGTGTCGGAGCGCCTGACGCTACCGTGATCTCTGTATAAGCGCCAGAGCTTCCCGGAGTGCCGTTTGTTGTTACGCCTGTAGTATAAGCAGATCCACCAGCATGAGTCCCGTTAGATGTTTCACTTAATCTTAATGGGTGACCACTATTACTGCTGTCAGACTGATCAAATCTATATGTGTTTCCTTCGTATAGTGTTAGTGTTGCCTGCTGTACGCCGTCTATATAATA
>VMHT01059736.1_pt1 | contig 33352 bp, 36 predicted proteins | sample 4693611 | NCBI WGS metagenome assembly VMHT01 (sample SAMN12280063, study PRJNA550983) | marine metagenome | isolation source: seawater sampled from same location over 5 years 0.02-0.2 micron viral filtrate | place: USA: collected off the coast of southern California halfway between the port... ...
AAAGAATAATTAAATTTAAACCTAAAGTTTTCGGTCTTTTTCAAGATCAATATGCTTCATCCCGTATTTGTCTACCAAATAGATAAGTGAAGTCATCGTGGCAGCTCCAAGCTCTAGCTCACGCTTGTTTACATGTTCAAAAGTATCTGTAGCAGCGTGGTGATGATCAAAATATCTTTGGGAATCTGGTCTTAAGCCTGCAAGCACAACGTCTCCTTTTTTCAAAGGACCAATATCTGCACCGCTTCCACCCTGTTCAAAATAATGAATTAAATAAGGCTTAAAAAGTGGTTTCCAACTCTCAATTTGAGCAAACTGTGCATCATCGGCATCAAATGAAAATCCTCGTGGTGTAAATCCACCGGCATCACTTTCTAAAGCAAAAATGTGATTTTCGTTTTTACTATGTGCAACATCGGCATATTTATTTCCGCCACGTAAGCCGTTTTCTTCATTCATAAAAAGCACAACTCTTATAGTTCTTTTAGGCTGGTAGCCGGTTTCTTTAAATAAGCGTAAAACTTCCATAGATTGTACTACGCCGGCGCCATCATCATGAGAGCCATCTCCAAGATCCCAGGAATCAAGGTGACCACCAACTACCATAATTTCTTCAGGAAATTCTCTTCCGGTAATTTCACCAATTACATTATAAGATTGTACCTCATCATGATTTTCTGAACTTAATTTGTAATAAAACTCAAGGTCTTTTTTCAGTTTTAGAATTCCAGAAAGATACTCGGCGTCTTTGGTGCTAATCGCAGCAGCTGGAATTCGCTTACTATCTGGCAGATCTCCATAACTCATAGAACCAGTATGCGGGTACTTATCAATTTTATGACTTAAAGAACGAACAATCACTCCGGCAGCACCATATTTCGCCGCCGCTTCAGCCCCAGAATAACGCTGATTTACACAGCCGCCATAAGCTTCAAAAGTTTGAATCAGCTCAGGCTTCATAGGGCGATTATAGAAAACTATTTTACCATTTATTTCATCTTTATAATTTTCAAGATCTTCAATTCCCTGCACTTCTATTACCTGTGCTTTTAATCCGGCAGGATTAGTAGCTACAGAACCTCCCAGAGCGGTAATATTAACTTCGGTAGTCATTCCCGGGCCGGTTTGAATATAAGCGTGTTCTCTTGCACCACGTGTCCATTTAGGTACCATAACCGGTTGTAGCCAAACTTTATCCAGTCCAAGCTCTTCTAACTCAGCTTTTGTATACTCTACCGCTCTTTGCGCATTTAAAGAACCAGATAATCTTCCGCCTATATTGTTAGAAAGATGATCGAGCCAGTTATAAGCCTGCCCCTTTACCAAAGCAGCATCATAAATTTCACGAATTTTAAGGGAATCTTCCTTTGCCTCAGGAGCCTGGGCAAATAAGCTTAGACTGAATAATACTGAAAAGGCGGTAAAAATATATTTTTTCATTTCAAGGGTATAATTTACTTATAACTAATATTTACGAAAATAATTATTCCTTTGGAAGCTATTCGCAATAGTTCGATTTTTTATTTAAAACTTTGAAGAATCAATTTACAGAAACTCAACAAAGAATATGCCTGAAAACTAAGAAACCAGATTCAATTTATAGCCCATTTTAATAAGCTTTAAAAAAGATAAATTTTATATCTTCGCCGCTAAATTCTAGCAGTTTGAATAAAGTAGAGAAAGAGGAGATCATCGCCAAAGTTACCAGCCTTTTAAAGGAAATTCCATCTTCTATGGATATCGTTAAAAAAGGGGGAAACCGTCACAAACGTTTTAAATATCTTGCTACTCATATGGTTGAAAAAGCCATTGAAAAAGATGCTCTTATCGTTTCTGAAAACCGAATGGGAATTGCTATTTTGTTTAAAACCAGCAAGAAAGACGATAATTTCCTAAAAGATATCCGTTCGCAAATTGGCCTGGTTTTAAATGTTACCGGGATAAAAAATGCATATCGCATTGTTAAAAACCAGAACTATATTAAAAAGCAACGCCCACAGCATGGGGAATATCTTTATTGCTGGTTCTGGGGAATTTTAGCCGAATCTCGTGGAGCCGACACACAGGTAGGCAAAGAGATGAAAGACGAATTTTACAGGCAGGCAAAAGAATATCAGGTGCCACTTTATGCTGAAACAAGAATGCGAAAAAACGCACTGGTATACCAGCGCTTTGGGTTTGAATTGTTTCACAAATGGCAACACCCAAGTGGGGATACTATGTACTTTTTAAGGTACAATCCGCCTGCAAAAGATTAAATATACTTTTTAAAACTTGCTCCCAAAGAGGTTTACATCTTCTTCGGTGATCTTATCGCCTCCAAGTATAATTAGCCTTTCTACTACATTGCGTAACTCACGTATGTTCCCACGCCAGTCGTAGCTTTTAAGGGTTTTTAAAGCTTCTTCTGTAAACTCCTTTTTACTCGAACCGTGTTCGGCCGAGATCTTCTCGCTAAAATAATCTATAAGCAAAGGTATATCTTCACGACGCTCGTTTAAGGAGGGTACTTCAATGAGAATAACCGCCAGCCTGTGATAAAGATCTTCCCTGAATTTCTTTTCTTCTATTTCCTTTTTCAGGTCTTTGTTAGTTGCCGCTACCACGCGCACATCTACCTTAATATCTTTACCGCTACCTACCCGTGAAATCTTGTTTTCCTGAAGCGCACGCAATACTTTAGCCTGTGCCGAAAGACTCATATCTCCAATTTCGTCAAGAAAGATTGTCCCGCCATTGGCAACTTCAAATTTACCTGCGCGGTCTTTATTAGCCGAAGTAAAAGCACCTTTTACGTGTCCAAAAAGTTCACTCTCTATTAATTCTGAAGGGATCGCGGCGCAGTTCACCTCTACCATCGGGCCTTTAGACCTGTCGCTTTTTTGATGTAACCAATGCGCCACCAACTCTTTTCCGGTACCGTTTTGCCCGGTAATTAGTACACGAGCATCTGTTGGAGCAACTTTCTCTATAACATCTTTGATACGCTGAATTTCTTCAGAATCACCGATCATTTGAAAATTCTTTCCTACTTTTTTCTTTAAACGGGTATTCTCTACTACCAGTTCTTTACGGTCTAGAGCATTTCTTACCGTATTTAATAAACGATTAAGGTCTGGTGGTTTAGAAATATAATCAAAAGCGCCAAGTTTCATGGTATTCACTGCAGTTTCAAGATCGCCGTGACCAGAGATCATTACTACAGGAATTTCAGGCTTAATTTTCATTATTGCCTCCAGTACTTCTACGCCATCCATTTTGGGCATTTTGATATCACAAAGTACCAGATCAAAATCATGATCTTTTATTTTTTCAATTCCTTCAAGTCCATCTGCAGCTTCTTCAACCTCGTAGTGTTCACTCTCTTCAGTAAGAATTTTTACTAAAACCCTTCTAATTGCTGCTTCGTCCTCAATTAATAAAATACGTGCCATATTATAAAATACTAAATTTTAAGCCGCTACGGGCATAGAATGTATTGGTATCGTCTATTGTGTAAATATCTTCCCGATCCTTGTCTCTTAACCTAATGTCGTTCATCACCGTGTAACCGGCGTATGCATAAAATGAAATATTGTCGGTGAAATTATATTGATATCCCAATCCGCTCAAAACAATGGTCATTGACATACTTTCGGCAAGCCGGTTTGCATCGGGCCTTGTTTGTGGGTATGGATTAAAATTTTGCTGAATATTCGCAAAAAACCCATCTAAAGTCACAAAACCCTGCACCTGGTGTTTGTCATTAAAATAATACTTTAAATTGGTTTTAGGTATTCCCAAACCATAAGACCATTTTTCATCAAAACGCTTATAATAATTAATAACCGGTAACGGAAAAGGAAATCCTGTGGTGGTAGAATAACTTAAACCTAGAATTAAACGCCAGGGTTCTACATAGCGCTCATCTTCTTTTATCTTAATAAAATATACCGAACCGGTGTAAATAAAATCGTCCCGTACTAACTCATTGGTGGTAAAGTTAGAGGCAACTTTTACTCCTGTTTCAGCGCCAAAACGCCATACTTCGTTCATTTTAAAAGTATAGCCTATTTTCCCGGTAAAAGACTGGAAGCGATCCAGGTTATTGGTAGAAAAAGCTTCATCGTTCTTATACTTAAAATGTACATTTCTATATTCTATTCCCGGAATTAAATAAGCATCATTGTCGCTAAGCTTTATAGGAAAATTCACAAAAGTTCTAAATCTTCTAAATGAATTATCGGAATCTGATTGCGGAAAATATGTGTATTCTATTCGGGCTAAATCTGTAGACTGAGCCATAGCCGGAAAAGTTACAACTCCCAGCAAAAGGAAAGCTATAAATTTTAAGGTCTTATTCATTTTTAGGTAAATTTTGGGTATAATTTTTTGTAGGATAAAAATGTACATCTCGCTGTGGAAAAGGAATCGTAATGTTATTCCTTCTAAATTCTTCGTCTATTTTAAACCTAAGTTGACTCTTAATTTTTGGATCAACAAAACTATCGCTAACATAAAAATGCAGCGAGAAATTTAGTGATGAGTCTCCAAAAGCCTCAAAAAGTACAAAAGGCTTTGGGCTTTCCATCACATCTTTATTTTCTATCGCACAATTCAATAAAATTTCTTCAACTTTTTTTGTATCACTTCCGTAAGCAACGCCAACGCTAACAAATTCTCTTGTGGTTTCGTGATTTTGAGTGTAGTTGAAAATCACATCACTCATAAACTTATGATTAGGAATTATCATTACCTTATCATCTCGTGTTAGGGCTCTGGTGGTTCTAAGCTTTATTTGAAACACTCGCCCCACTCTTCCTTCCATCTCTATCACGTCTCCCACTAAAAGAGATTTATCTAAAATGATAAAAACTCCTCCAATAATATCCTGGAAAAACTCCTGTAAAGCTAAACCTATACCTACAAAAAGTGCAGCTGATGCTGTTAAAAGTATGGTAATATTTATACCGGCAGAACTCAAAGTAATGAGTATCACTACTAAGTAGACAAAGTATTTAATGAATTTAAAAATACTTATAAACTTAAGTTTGTCTCCTTCTTGCAGTTTATTGGTAATAAAAGACCTTATTAACCTAAGTACAATGCTGGTAAGAACAAAAGCAAAAATAACAAGCAGAATATTACCTATTGTAATATGCACGGTATTCCCTTCTGTTTCTATAGGAAACAAAACAAAATTCCAAAAATCTACAATACTTCCCCAAATATCCTCTTCTACTACATCTTTTAATGCTTCTGTAGTTTCTGAACCTTCCTCCTTCTGCATTCCTTAATATTTAAGCCATTTAAATAATTCTTTATAACTCGCTTTCTTTCCATACATAAGGATTCCTACTCTGTAAATTTTGGCTGCCAACCAGATTACCCCAAAGTTGGTGATAATTAAAATCCCAACCGAAATAGCTAATTCCCACCACGGCACCCCAAAAGGTATACGCATTAACATCACAATAGGTGAGGTAAGCGGTATCATAGAAAAAATAGTAGAAACGCTCCCGTGCGGATTTTCAATTACCGAAAAGAAGCCGACGTAAATTCCTAACATCAACGGCAAAATAACCGGAAACATAAACTGCTGGGTATCGGTTTCGCTATCTACGGCAGCACCAATTGCAGCGTAAATCGCACTGTATAAAAAGTATCCTCCAATAAAATAGATGAGGAAAAATATAACCAGGCTCAAAATTGGTAAATTAATAACATCCATAACCAATTGAGCTATCTCTGGCTGCGCAATTTGCTCAACCGTTTCTAATTGCGATTTCTGAACCGTAAAAATATCTATCCCTAAAACGTAAAATGAAGTTATTGCCAAAACGCCGGCCAGGAGAACCCAAATAGTAAATTGCGTAATTCCCGCCAAAGAAGTTCCCAGCACTTTCCCCATCATAAGCTGAATAGGTTTTACTGAAGAAACTATAATCTCAATAATCCTATTGGTTTTTTCTTCAATTACACTGCGCATTACCATATTACCGTAAATGATAATAAACATCATTAATAAATACCCTGCAGCGCCGCCAAAGAACATTTTTATATAGTTAGACATTTTCGAGGTACGCTCTCCAGAGAAATTCTGAATTTCAATTCTAACCTCTGTCTTAGCTTCATTTAACTGGTTAACATCAATCCCCCGTTCAATAAGTTCTTCGCGGGTAAGTCTATCAGCAATGGCTTTTTCTATAGCCTGTATGGTTCCCAAGCCGGGTGATTCTTTTCCAAAAAACTGAACACCTTCAACATCTCTATTAACATTTTCAGGAATATAAATGAGCCCATAATATTCCTGCTCATTTACCATTTTTTTTGCCTCTTCAAAGGTTTTTCCCGAAAGATCTAAATATTGAACCTGCTCCTGGTCTTTAAATTCTGAAGCAAACATTTTGGTTTCATCATACAATCCAATAATGCGCTGCTCGCTGCTATTCAGCATACTTAAATATGCGATTAGAGCAAACATTCCTACCAAAATAAGCGGACTCAAAAAAGTCATGATAATGAAGGTCTTATTCCTCACCCGTGCCAAATATTCCCGCTGAATTATAAGTTTTAGATTACGCATTTTGAGTGACAGTTTTAATGAAAATATCGTTTACTGAAGGAATAACTTCCACAAAATGGTTTATCCTGGCTTTTCCAATTAAATAATCTAAGAGTTGGTTGGGTGTTTCCCCATTATTTAATTGAATGGTCAATTTAAGATCGTCGTTTATACTTTTAAAGTTAGTATTGCCTATCACGAATTTCTCTTTTAATTCATTTAAAAGCACAGTATTATTTTCTGATTCCAGGCCAACCTCATAAGTATTAGATTTATAGGCTCTTTTAATTTCTGAAACCTTGCCATCCAGCAGTTTGTTAGACTGGTGAATTAAGGCCATAAAATCACATAATTCTTCTACGCTTTCCATTCGGTGAGTAGAAAAAAGTATCGTGGCTCCTTCTTCTTTAAGCTGAAGAATCTCATTTTTAATTAAACCTGCATTTACAGGATCAAACCCACTGAATGGCTCATCAAAAATCAGCAATTTAGGACGGTGCAGTACCGTAATGATAAATTGTACTTTTTGCGCCATTCCTTTAGAAAGCTCCTGGATCTTTTTGTCCCACCAACCTTCAATTTGCAATCTTTTAAACCAGTATTCCAGGCGTTCTTTGGCTTCAGCTTTAGAAAGTCCTTTTAAACGGGCAAGATAAAGTGCCTGCTCCCCCACTCGCATAGATTTATATAATCCGCGTTCTTCCGGCAGGTAACCAATATGCGCAATATCTTTAGGATGTAAAGGTTTGCCATCTAAATAAACCTGCCCTTTATCTGGCATAGTTATTTGGTTAATTATTCTAAGAAGTGTGGTTTTTCCCGCCCCGTTTGGCCCTAAAAGGCCAAATATACTACCTCGTGGAATAGCTATTGAGACGTTGTTTAGTGCAGTAAAATTGCCAAATTGCTTATAAATATTTTCTGCTACTAAGAGGTTTTCCATATTAAAAAGTTGGTATAAATAAACTCCCTGCAGCTATGTATGCAAGGTATTAATATTGCAAAAATTAGTCTCACTCCAAGATTGAAGCATTGTAAATGTTAACTTGGTGTGTAAACTACCACAGAAAATTCACGAAGCATTATAATTGAAAATATAATTTGATTTCGTGGAAAGTCTATGAGCAATTACTTTCGATTATCGAGTAAATATATTGAAATAGCACGAGAGATGTTTTGCATTGAGAAAAAAATTTGATTTCAAAAATGCTCTAAAAAACAAAACCCACCCTTAATAAATTAAGGATGGGAAAAAAATTGCTATGAAAAAGAAAAATTGTCACTAAAAGACTTAGTGATAATCAAATATATAAATTTTTTCTTAAAAGCGAGGTTCTAAGAAAACATATCTTTAACTTTTTCAAAAAATGATTTATCGCTTTTCTCTGGATTAGGCTGGAAGTTCTCGTCTTCAGCCATTTTTTCGAAGAAATCGCGCTGTTCTTTATTTAAATTTTTAGGTGTCCAAACATTTACGTGAACCAGTAAATCTCCTTTTCCGTAACCATTTAGATTACCGATTCCTTTTCCTCTAAGTCGAAGAATTTTTCCAGATTGCACACCTTCTTCAACTTTTATTCTCACTTTTCCGGTCACGGTATCTATCTCTCTAGAAGATCCAAGAACAGCCTCAGACAAACTAATGTACAAATCGTAATGCAGGTTATCACCTTCTCTTTGCAGGCTTGGATGTTCTTTTTCCTCTATTGCTACCAATAAATCTCCGGGAACTCCATTTCCAGGGGCATCATTACCTTTTCCTGAAACTTTTAACTGCATTCCATCTTCAACTCCCGAAGGAATTTTAATAGAAACGGTTTCTTCTTTTTGTACCAGGCCGTGAGCATCTGCTTCAGGTGGTCGCTTATCTATTATCTGGCCAGAACCACTACATGCCGTACAAGGCGAAGCGGTTTGCATTCTACCTAGAATGGTATTGGTTACCCTGGTTACCTGGCCTGTACCTTTACAGGTAGTACAGGTTTTATAAGTAGTACCGGGTGCCTGAACTTTTCGTTTTACTTTAATCTTTTTCTCGGCACCATTGGCAATTTCCTCTAAAGTAAGACTCACCCTAATTCTAAGGTTGCTTCCTTTAGCACGTCTTTGACCACCGCCAAAGCCACCACCAAAACCAGAGAAGCCTCCGCCGCCGCTGAAGCCACCACCAAAGATATCTCCAAACTGGCTGAATATATCATCCATATCCATACCGCCGAAGCCTCCGCCACCGCCGGCGCCACCTTCAAATGCCTGGTGACCAAACCTGTCGTAACGGGCTCGTTTATCTTCGTTGCTCAGTACTTCATATGCTTCAGCCGATTTTTTAAATTTTTCTTCAGCCTCGCTATCGCCCGGATTTTTATCTGGGTGATATTTAATGGCCATTTTTCGGTATGCCTTTTTAATCTCGGCAGTTGAAGCTCCTTTACTTATGCCTAATATGTCGTAATAATCTTCTTTCATGGTCTCGTTTTGCGGATTCTAAAAAGCTTTTTATTTGCCGGTTACTACCTTAGGAAATCTAATAATACGTTCCCCAAGCTTATAACCTCGCTCTACTACATCAACTATCTTGCCTTTAAGCTTATCTTTAGGCGCAGGGATCTGGGTTATGGCCTCGTGAATTTCAGAATCAAAAGCGTCTCCTTCTTCTACATTCATTGGCTCAAGACCTTTGCTGGTCAGCGTTTCCTTAAATTTATTATGAATAAGTTCCACCCCGTGAACTAAATTTTCATCACCCGATTTACGCAACTCATTTAAAGCCCTGTCAAAATCGTCTAATACTGGCAACATGGCGGTCATTACCTCCTGGTTGGCAGTTTTGAACAATTCTAATCGTTCTTTTGAAGTTCTTCTTTTGTAATTTTCAAACTCAGCGAAAAGACGAAGAAATTTATCTTTTTCTTTCTGAAGATCTTCCTTTAGCTTTTCTTCCTCAGTAAGTTCGGGCGTCTCCCCTTCATTATCTTTTCCATTTTCATCATTTTCAACTTCATCGATAGCTTCATCTATCACATCTTCAATCTGATCCTTAACAGGCTGATCCTGTTGCTCTTCTTTTATATCTTTTTTATTCTTGCTCATCTTTATTGCATTTTAATATACGCTCAACGGGTCAAAATCATTGCCAATAATGATTCGGTGTCAAAATGTCACTACAATTATTTAGTAAACATTTAGCATTCACGTATTTTAAGTTTCAGTAATTTCGCAAACTAAAATAAAACTAAATTTTAACAAAATGAGAAAATCAATTTTAAGCACTTTTGTGATTGCAGCTTTCTTAACTGTAGTTGTAGGATGTAAAAACGATAAAAATAAGGCCGAAACTTCTGAAGCTAAAGATGCAGCAACTGCGCAAGCCGAAGCTATGGAGTTTAAAGTAGATACTGCCGCTTCTGTTATTGAATGGAAAGGAAGTAAACCAACCGGAAAACATACCGGAACTATTAAGCTTGCTGAAGGTACTTTTAGCGCTAATGATAGCATTATTGAAAGCGGAAGTTTTGTAATTGATATGCAATCTATTAACGTTACCGATCTTGAAGGTAAAGACAAAAAAGACCTTGAAGCTCACTTGATGGGAACGGTAGAAGGTAAAGAAGGTGACTTCTTTAACGCTACGAAATATCCTGAGGCTACTTTTGAGGTAACCGAAATTACTGAAAAAGACGGTCAAAAAATGTTATCTGGTAACCTTACTATTAAAGAGGAAACTAAAAACATAACTTTCCCGGTTAGCATTAACCAATCTAACGATAGTATGGAAATTACCAGTGAAGAGTTTAGTATAGACAGAACAAACTGGAACGTAAACTTTGGTTCTAAATCTGTTTTTGACGGATTAGGAGATAACTTTGTAAGTGATGATATTACTTTAAAGATCAACCTTAAAGCTACTAAAGCTTAATAAGAATCATAATTTGAATACTAAAAAGGCTGTCAAAAATTTTGACAGCCTTTTTTTATGCTTATACATTTCTAATTTACTGGATAATAGAGATTAAACAGTTCGAGGCTTACTTTGAAATTATATTTTCAAATAACAATCTTAATGAGCTTGCTCCCAAGTAATTCATTTAAATAAGATCTTCCAGGGCCTTGGCAAGATTTACATATTTAAAGTTGTAACCCTCCTGCTCTATTTTGTCACTACTCACTAACTGACTTGATAATACAATATGAGACATTTCGCCAAGCACCAATTTGAGGGCTACTTTAGGAACATTGGGCAACCAAACCGGTTTTCCCATTTTAGAAGCCACCTCGTTCACTAATTCTTTATTGGTAACAGGGTTTGGAGCTACCGCGTTGTAAATACCTGTTAGGTGATTTTCTAAGGCAAAGAGGAAAATGCCGCTTATATCATCTATATGAATCCAGGATTGCCACTGTTTTCCACTACCCAGTGGTGAACCTACATTAAAATTTACCGGTTCTTTTAATTTTTGAAGCACCCCTCCATTTTCGGCTAGTACAAGTCCAATTCTAATCTTAGCGACCTCAATTCCCAGGTCTTTAAAATTATCTACAGCTTCTTCCCATTTTACCACAACTTCGCCTACAAAAGAATCATCTACGCCTTTATCTTCTTCGGTATATAGCTTTTCTAAAGAACTGGGGTAAATTCCAATGGCACTGGCAGATACAAGGTTTTTTACCTGGTGTTCGTTTTCCTGCAAGCATTTGTAAAGTAAGTGAGCCGTTTCAGTTCGGCTTTTAAGAATGGCCTTTTTCTGTTCTGGAGTCCATCTTTCGGCAATGCTGGCACCAACCAGATTTATAATAGCATCGACACCTTTTATAGCTTCACTATCAATTTCATTATTATTAGGATTCCAGTAAAAACCCTTATAATCTTCCCTGTTTTCTAACTTATCTTTACTGGTAGAGAGATAATGAACTTGCATTCCTTTATCTCTACATAACTGGCTAATTTTTGATCCAATTAAGCCTGTGGCACCTGTGATTAATACTCGCATTTTTCTTTACAAGATAGCAACAAGTATAAATCTCAACTAAAAATTTTTACTCATTTAACAGCAAAACCTGCTACTTTTTTAATGCTCTTAACATTTCGCGTTTTCCTGGCGGACCTGGTAGCCTTTCAACGATAAAACCTGCCGTTTGCATAGCACGTCTCACACTTCCTTTTGCTGAATACGTCACTAAAACCCCATTGTTTTTCATCGCGGCATACATTTTAGCGAAAATTTCTTCCGTCCACAGTTCTGGTTGAACCCTGGCGCCAAAAGCATCAAAAAACACTAAATCGTATTTATTAATATCTTTAATTTCTTCGAAACGTTTTTGTTGTTTTTCCAGTTGAAAATTTTCGGCGATAGCCTCTTGCGTATTCCACGGAATTTGATGCATTTTTTGAAAAGCATCTAGCTGATTTTCTGCGGAAAGCATTTCTGCATAATTAAGCTCACCTATTTCAGCTTCAGAAACAGGATAGGCTTCTACACCAGTATAATTTATATTCAGCTGAAGCTTTTTAGCCTCAAGAAAAGTGATAAATGCATTTAGACCGGTACCAAAACCAATTTCCAGAATAGAAATTTGCTTCTCTTTATTTAGGCCAACCCAATATTCTAAACCCATTTTTATAAACACATGCTGCGCTTCCTGTATCGCGCCGTGTTTGGAATGATACTGTTCGTCCCACTCACTTAAATGTATAGTTACCGAACCATCGCCGGTTCTTATGATTTTTCTTTCCAAGTTATTCTTTTAAAAGTACACCTTCTGCTATAAAAGTCCTGGTAATTTCAGGAGCAGTAATCGCCGCTATTTCAGCTTCAGATTTCCCTTCATCTTCAGCATAGTGTTTTTGATCTTCAACAGACATTTCATTTAAAAAAGCCTTTCCTTCTACAACAACCTCTGTGTTTTCGCTGTCTTTAGGCACAAAAAAACCATAATCTTTAAAGGTAACCCTCACCTCTTCCTCTTCCGGAAGTTCCAGGATCATCCAGCAGCCTTTCATTTTACAAACACTATTAATTTTTGAAGAAAATTTTAGCTCTAAGGTATCGCCGGGTTTTAACGAATTAAATTTCTCTAAAGCCTCGGCTTTTGTCAAAGTATTTTCAGCTGAAATTTTGGCGCCGAAAGAATTATAAGTTTCAGGCTTTGCTTCAGCTAAAACTTCATCTTCCTTATTAGACTTTTCGTCTTTACAAGCTGTAAAAATTAGGGATAAGCCAAGTATAAATACAATTTTTCTCATTTTCTTATTTTTAGTTAAAACCTTGCAGGCAAACAAATTTACCAAAACTTTAGATTTTGATTCTGTTTTAATTTAGGTAAATTTGTTAACTAAACTAATGATAATGAAATACGATACTAACCAGCTTGAAATTAATAAAGTCCAAAAATCTAAAATTGAAGAAGTAAACTTTGATAACCTGGTTTTTGGCGAGATTTTCACAGATCATATGTTTGAATGTGATTATGCCAATGGAGAATGGCAAAATCCAAAAATTAAGCCTTACGGCCCCATACAATTAGCCCCTTCAGCAAAAGTATTTCATTACGGCCAGGCTGTTTTTGAAGGAATGAAGGCCTATAAAGATGAAGATGACCAAATTTGGCTCTTTAGACCAGACGAAAATTTTAAAAGAATCAATAAATCTAGCGCCAGGTTAGCAATTCCAGAATTTCCGGAAGAATTTTTCTTTAACGGATTGGAAGAATTATTAAAACTTGAAAAAGACTGGATCAAAAAAGGTTTTGGAAATTCGCTATACATTCGTCCTTTTGTAATTGCTACTGAAGAATGCGTTTCTGCAAACCCTGCTACTAAGTATAAATTTATGATTATTTGTTCTCCAGCTCAGGCTTATTATAGCGGTGAAGTTAGGGTTCAATTTTCAGAAAAATATAGCCGAGCTGCCGATGGTGGTGTTGGGGCTGCAAAGGCTGCCGGAAACTATGCGGCACAATTTTATCCTACCAATCTTGCAAAAGAAGCCGGTTTTCAACAAATAATCTGGACCGATGCCAATACGCACGAATTCCTGGAGGAAGCCGGAACAATGAATATCTTCTTTAGAGTGGGCGACAAACTTATTACTGCACCAACCAGTGATAGAATTTTGGATGGTGTTACACGAAAAAGTGTGATAGACCTCGCTAAAGATCTTAATATTGAAGTAGAAGTAAGAAGAGTAAAAGTTTCTGAAATTGTAGAAGCTGCAAGAAAAGGCGAGCTAAAAGAAATCTTTGGCTCTGGTACCGCAACGGTAATTAATCCTATTTCTGGTTTTGGCTATAAAGGCGAGAAATTTGAGCTTCCAGAACTGGAAGATTCCTACGGAAAATCTTTTAAAGACCGACTAATGAAAATTCAATACAACCAGGCAGAAGATAAGCATGGTTGGAGACACCTGGTAAAATAATATTACTGATTTTCTTCTAAAAATTAAACCTCACAGACTCTCGAAATCTGTGAGGTTTTTTTATAAAGTATTCTACGTAAAATCTTTAAATTTCTTTGAGTATAGAACCTGAAGTAAATTCAGGTTGGACGTAAACTATTTTGGCGGAAACAATACTGGTAAGGTATATTTTCTATCCAGTTCAGGCTTGCCAGAAGCATTAGATTTCTCAAAGATTAAATAACCTCTTTCATCATCTGGAGCGTTTTCAAAGTTTATTTTGCCAGAAAATTGCACCAAATCGTTTGTCATCCATTCGCCTTCGGCTTTAATCGAGGTTTCAGCCAAAACTTTATAATCTTTATCTACCAGTTTTACTGGAGCTTCGGCTTCAAAAAACCAGCTTCCACGAGCTTTCCCTTTAATTTCTAAAGGAGAAGTAATTTCGATATTAGGCAGAGGCTTTTCCACATTAATAAGATCGGAAAAATCTTTACGTTCCTCAGCATCTTCTCTCGTAAAGTAAAGTGACTCCAAAACCATATTCAACTTGTTCTTGCTTTCCTCTTCTACTTTTCCCGAAAAACTAACCTTATCTTCTCCCATATGATCGCATTGCTCCATAGGTTTGCTTTCCCCCATTGCAGAAACACAGGAAGCCTTAAAGTTGGATACCGCGTAATGCACAAACACTCCTCCGGTTTCGTTCCATTTTTCCGGCGGTTGGTGAAATCTTAAAAAGTAGGCCCACGGCTCGCCATTTTCGAGAAGATAAACCTGTGATTCAATTTCATTGATATTAAAAGATAAATTTAGATTAGCATCCCAATCTTTTATAGATTTTTTGCTACCCGAAGGAGCATCTACACCAAAACCTTTTGGTAAGAAAGCGATGTAGGGAATTTCTGGTTTTTCATGAATTGCCAGCGGTTTTGAAATATTCAAGTTTTCTGGATAGACATTTATTACCACGCTATTGCCGGGTAATTTCCCTTCAGAAACCATTAGATCTTCTGGGTATTCAAAAGCGAAATTCCAGTTATCGTTCTTATACGTTTGAATTTCTGCTGGTGCTTCAATTAGGGTATCTTGTTCTACTTCACCACTGGAATCTTTTTCAGTTTTCTTAGGGTTTTTACAGCCTAAACCCATAAGAATTATTATAAGAGAAATAACCGAAAGTTTCATTTTTTAAGTTTTGCTTTAAAATAAAAAACTGCTTTCGTTTTAAAAAATCAACAAAATTAGTCTCTAAGCGCTTTTGCAATATTCGGCTTAACATAGGCTGGTCCTTTTATCACTTTGCCCATTTTATTATATATTGGATTTCCGTTTTCATCTAGCTTACTCATATTACTCTGCTGGATTTCATCAAAAATTGCTTCAATTTTATGTTCCAGTCCGTGTTCAATAATGGTTCCGCATAAAACATACAACATATCGCCCAGGGCATCAGCTACTTCGGTAAGATCTCCATTATTTGCCGCCTCCAGGTATTCCTCGTTCTCCTCTTTCATTAATTCGTAACGCAACCGGTTTTTTTGGTCTCCCAGGGAAGCTATTGGATCGTCAGAAATTCCTAATTTAAAGCTGGTATGAAATTGCTTTACTGCAGCGAGTCTTTTCTTCATTTTTATATAATTTAAATCAATTACAGGTTAAGCCTAAAACCTTAACTTTGCATAAAAGTAAATAAAATGTTTAGCACAGGCCAACTCGTTTTCGCAGGCTTATTTGTAGTCGTTTTTGTAATAATTATTGTGATTAGTTATAAAAAGGATACTTTATTACATAAAAAACAATATAAAGGTAGTATTTGGGTACTTCTTGCTTTTCTGGCCTTTATAGGTTTACTGTTTATACTTAAAACCTTTTTAAATCCCTAAATATCTTATTTACCAAATATTGTTAAAATAAGTATCTTCGTTTCTAAACCAACCTATATGAAAATTTTAAAATACCTTTTCTTTCTACTTTTAATAGTGATAATTGCGGGTTCTATCTATATCGCCACAAAAGATGGAGATTACCAGGTAGAAGAAACCAAAGTAATTACCGCACCGGTAGAAATGGTTTTCCAGGAAGTTAATGAACTTAAAAACTGGGAAAATTGGGAGCCCTGGTCTGCTGAAGCCAATGATATGATCATAGAATACGGAGCGAAAACAAGTGGAGACAGCGCTACTTATTCCTGGAAAAGCGAGAGTGCCGGTGATGGTGAAATAAAGACTATTGCAGCTAAACCTTATTCTGAAATTGAACAGGAAATCACTTTTAAAACTTCTTTTGGAGAATCTACAAGCGATGTTTACTGGGAGTTCAAGGAGATTGAAAATGGCACCGAAGTTACCTGGGGAATAAAAGGCCATCAAAGTTTTATGGAAAAGTTGGCTTTCACCTTCCAGGAACAAAGTATTTCAGAAATGATGCGCCCAAAGTTTCAAAAAGGTCTTAATAATATGGAAAGCGTCATTTTAAATAAAATGGATAAATACACTATTAATGTAGATGGTGTTATTCAGCACGGTGGCGGCTACTATATGTACACTACTACTGCCAGCAAAATTAGCCAGGTAGATGAAAAAATGGCGCCGATGTTTACCGAAGTCTCTACGTATATGGATGAAAACGGAATTGAGAAAAACGGAAATCCTTTTGTGCTTTACAATGATTGGAACGAAACATCGGGAACAGCTATTTTTTCAGCAGGAATATTTACCTCCAGTGAGGTAATTACGCCCGCTGAAAGTGAGATCTTAAACGGATTCATACCCAACCAAAAGGTCTTGAAAACTACTTTAAAAGGTGATTATAAAAACCTTAAAGAAGCCTGGGACACCGCTTACAAATATATTGCAGAGAACGATCTTGAAGTTATAGAGGATGCTCAAAATTTCGAAGTTCATCTTACTTCTCCAGACCAAGTGGCTAATCCTGCTAAATGGATCACACACCTTTACATCCCTGTTAAATAAGCACTTATGTTTAAACAACTATTATTGATTTTTTTGGGTGGCGGCCTTGGCAGTGTGTTGCGCTACCTAATCAGTAAAAGTTTAAATTCTGAAACCCTTTTTTTACCCTACGGAACTTTTACCGTAAATATCCTTGGAAGTCTATTGCTTGGCCTAATTGTAGGTTTCGCTGCCCGGCACGAATTCTTTAGTTCTAACCTTATACTATTCCTGGCCGTAGGCTTTTGCGGCGGCTTCACTACTTTTTCAAGTTTTGCTCTTGAAAATCAAGCACTTTTACGTTCGGGCGACTACCTAAATTTCTTCTTTTATGCCTTTGGAAGCATAATTCTTGGAATTTTAGCTGTCTTTTTAGGTCTTTTTCTTTCCAAACTAACCTAGCCAGAACCCAAAAATTTACAAACAAAGTAAAACTTAGCCTTTTACAAAAACAACCCCTAATTTTTTAGGGGTTGTTTTTGTTTTATTCGCATTAATTAAGCATAACACCCTATTTTTTTTATGGGTGTTATGATAATTTTATACTTTTATAACCATTAAAAATCAAGTTTTTATGAAAAAAATAGAAGCAATCATTAGAAAGTCCAGGTTTGACGAAGTTAAGAAAGCACTTCACGAAACCGAAGTCAATTTTTTTAGCTATTGGGATGTTACCGGGGTAGGTAACGAAAAGCAAGGTCATGTTTATCGTGGAGTATCTTATAGTACCAGCGATATTCAGCGGCGTAAGATCTCCTTAGTGGTATCAGATCATAATGTAGAGAGCACGGTAGAAACAATTTTAAAAGCCGCTCATACAGGTTCTGTGGGAGATGGAAAAATTTTCGTGACACCGGTAGATGAAGCCTACCGCATAAGAACTAAAGAAAAAGGAACAGACTCTCTTTCTTAAAATATCAACTCATTATAAAAAATCACTTTTATGGAATTACTTACTACTAATAATGTTTGGATGATGGTGTGTACCGCCCTGGTCTTTTTTATGCACCTTGGCTTCTCACTTCTTGAGGTTGGACTTACAAGACAAAAAAATGCCATTAATATCCTGTTTAAAAACGTATTTATAATTTGTGCTGGATTATTAACCTATGCTATTCTTGGGTTTAATTTAATGTATCCGGGCTCATTTCTAGCCGGCGTAATTCCGGATTACTTCTTTGACCTTTTTGGATTAAGTGCGCCTGTTGCAGATGGTTCTTTAGATTTAGCCTATAACGAAGGCTACACTTACTGGACAGATTTTCTATTCCAGGGCATGTTCGCGGCAACCGCGGCAACTATTGTTTCCGGGGCGGTAGCAGAACGAATAAAGCTGGGAAGTTTTATGCTTTTCTCTGTGATCTATATCACCATTGTTTATCCTATTGTAGGTTCCTGGAAATGGGGCGGCGGATTCTTAGACGGAATTGGTTTCTACGATTTTGCCGGTTCTACCCTGGTACATTCAGTAGGCGGATGGGGAGCTTTAATAGCTATCTATTTACTGGGAGCTCGCTTAGGTAAATTTGGAAAAGACGGGCAGTCTCATGCAATTCCAGGTCATAATATTCCTTTGGCAACAGCGGGAGTTTTTATCCTTTGGTTAGGTTGGTTCGGGTTTAACGGAGGCTCAGTTCTTTCAGCCGATCCTTCTTTAACCTCTATTACACTGGTAACAACCTGTCTTGCTGCAGCGGCCGGTGGTATTTCAGCCTTTTTAGTTTCAACGATTGCTTATAAAAATTATGATCTAACCATGTTCCTGAACGGAATTCTAGGCGGACTGGTAGGAATTACTGCAGGCGCAGACCTCATGTCGCCTTTAGATGCGGTTCTTATTGGTTTAGTGGCAGGAGGAGTTATTGTTTTTGGGGTGTCGTTAATTGATAAACTAAAACTGGATGACCCGGTTGGTGCGGTAGCTGTTCACCTTGCTTGCGGAATTTGGGGCACCCTCGCCGTAGGAATCTTTGGAAGTATGGCCGGTTTTGATCAATTTCTTACCCAGTTGGCGGGCGTGGGAATAATTGGTGCTTTCTGCTGTATTTCTGCATTCGTAATTCTTTCTATTATTAAAGCAACTATGGGCTTAAGAATGGAAGAAAAAGAAGAAACCGAAGGCCTGGATGCTCATGAACACGGTATGGATGCATATGCCGAATTTGGAACGGTCCACGAAAGATAATTACAGATTAAAGCTTATAAAAAGAAAAAGGAGCGCTTGGCGGAGCGCTCCTATAAAGTAAACCTCTCATAAAGCTTTGCTCAACACATTTCAACTTATTAAACAAGACTTTTATTATGAAAAAATTTACCATTACAAATATCCGAAAAATATTCCTTTTAGGAATCTGTTTTGCTGCCGGAAATAACTTGCAGGCGCAGGAAACCGAAGAAACTAAAGTTGAAAGCTTTATGTCTAATTTTAGTATTAGTGGCTCTGTAGATACTTACTTCAGAACAAATTTTAATGGACTAAATAAGTATGAGTACAATGAAGCCGGTGATATCATTGCAGGTCCACAAGCTCCAGCTTCTTCTTTTGCAAACGATCCCGGTTTCGCTATTGGAATGGCGAATGTAATTTTAGGTTACGAAGGAGAGAAAGTAGGTTTTGTGGCCGATCTGGTTTTTGGACCTCGTGGAGAAGATGCCGTTTTTGCGTCAGGCGCTCCCAGCAATATTGTAAATCAATTATATGCTTACTGGAATGTTTCAGATGCAGTCACTTTAACACTGGGGAATTTCAATACCTTCCTGGGATACGAAGTAATTTCCCCGGTCGCCAATTTCAATTATTCCACTTCCTATATGTTTTCCTACGGCCCTTTTTCACATACCGGAATTAAAGCAGACTTCACGATAGATGATAATTGGAGTGCAATGTTGGCCATTATGAATCCTACAGACTGGACTGAATTTAATCCCTACGGAAAATATTCTTTTGGCGGACAGTTAGGCTATTCTAATACAAATGGAAGCGCATACCTAAACCTATTATACGGTGAGCAAATGCCAATTTCAGACGAAGCAACGTTTCAGATAGATTTGACTACAGGTTGGGATTTTACCGATGCTTTCTATTTAGGTCTTAACACCACTTACAACACTACAGATGGCGCGGGATTTTACGGAGCAGCACTGTATCCGCAGTTTCAAACTTCCGATAGTTTTGCTATTGGTTTAAGAGCAGAATATTTTAAAGAACTGGAAGATGGCGGCCCTGTTTACGGCGCTGATGCTGAAGCAATAGATTTTACGCTTACCGGTAATTACACTGTTGGAAACCTAACTATTAAACCGGAACTACGCCTGGATAAAGTTTCTAATACTCCATCGCCGGTCTTTATTGATTCAGATTTAGATGGTACCGATAATCTTTCCTCTTTTGTACTGGCTGCGGTTTATGCGTTCTAAATCAATTAAAGTTCTTAACGCCTGCTGTAACTGCAATTTCCAAATTATTTTCAGCAGGAACTATAGGACATGAAAAATCACCATTATAAGCACAATAAGGATTATATGCTTTATTAAAATTTAAAAAAATGGAATCACCCTCCGGTATCCTTAAGTCCAAATACCGTCCGCCGGAGTAGGTGGTTTCACCATTGGTAAGATCTGTAAAAGGTAAAAACAGGTAATTATAATATTCAGGGTCTGAGATTAGCTCCTGATTTTGAAAGACATCCAGTTTAAAATCTTTCCCTTTAATACTGAAATACAATTCTCCGTATTTCACATAAACAGGTTTTCTATTAGTGGTAGTCTCCATTTTAAAAGGAGCTTCAGCCGGAGTTCTTAAAAAATGAGCTTTCACTAGAAAAGCTGAATCAATCTCGAAAAAATCCAGCTTCTTAAATTCAGCTAAATCATCTTTTGAAAGCGGAGTACGCTCGGGATCACTAAATTTTTCATTCATATCCCGCTGAAATTCCTCCAAACTTTCTTCCTGAGCAGTAGCTGAAACAGAAAGCACTAAGGAAACCAGAAAAAATAATTTCAGACTAACTATCAGCGTTATAATATTTGGCTTCCCCAAGATATTCCCTGATTTTCTCATTATAAGCTTTACTTAATTTTAGATCTAAAATTCCTTCAATATCGTATAATGCCTCCATATTATCAAAGCCGGTTTTAAGTAAATCTTCAAGATACAGGAGCGCTGTCTCGTGATCGCCATCGTGGCCAGCAATTTTAATGATGTTAAGATATGCTTCGGGATCATTCTTATCGAAAATGGTACGAAGAATACTCACAAATACTTTTGATCTGGCATTAGCCTGGGAATTCACATAAGTATCGTAGTAACTCTTACTAAGAGCATCTAGAAAACCAAGAAGCCTGCTTGCTTTATTTTGTTTTGGTCCACTAAATTTTTCTTCATTTTCCTTTAATTCCTGCACCTGGGCGGCCCACCAACCAATATTTTCAAAATTAGAAGTCATAACATCGCCATCCATGTAATAAATATAATCCTCTCGTTTCTCATTTTCCGAAGCAATAGCATTGCGATAATCTCGTCTTTGCTGCCTGAATGCTTTATTTCGTCTAATATTCTTTATCTGGTCTCTCAAATCTATTTCCAGTCCAAAATCATCATACTTATCTTCAATCTGTTTCAGTTTTTCAAATGCCTGGTAATAATTACGCGTGCGTCTCAAAACCTGGGCATATTCCACTTCAGCATTATAAAGTTGCTTTATTAAATCTAGATTTTTAGGCCTTTTCCCCTCCTTTATCGCATTCAAGGTAAAACCTGCCACTGCATTTTGAATTACACCGGCAACAGGCCATTCCACTCCATCTTCACAAGTATAGAAATTCATCTCTGTAGGGTAATCCTCTTTATCGAAATAATTTTCTATTTCCTTTAGACCCCCCATTGTACTCCTGCTTTCACAGGCTATTGCACTAAACATAAACTTATTGCCAGAGTTCAAATAATCAGTATTTAACCAGGCATTTTCCACAGCTAACACTCCAGATATATTATTGTAAATAAATGGCAGTGCTGTAGCCAGTCGACCACCTTCAGAAAGACCAGCTAAATAAACCTGTTCCCTATCAATAGCCAACATTCCATCTACCTGGTTAATAAAAGGTCCTATTTTAGTAAGGTTATTTTTTAAAGAATCTTTCTCTAAGTTTAAATTGGAGGCGGCGATAACATAAGATTGATCCTCTGCCACCGTTCTGAATAGTTGAGTAGCCGCCCTTCCTCTACCTTGAGGGTCAAATACAAAAATTACCGGCCATTCTTTTTTTTCATCAAAATCTTGCGGGAGATATAAAGCAAAACTACTTGCAATAGAATCTTTAGTTGGAATTGAATCTACAATTCTACCTAAAGGAATTTCAATTTCCTGGGTATTTCCTAATTGAGGTATAAAACTTAAGAGTAAAATTAAAAAAGGTATCTTTTTCATCATAACATCACATTATTACTATAAATATAAGCATAGATATCAAAGATCGTGCATAAAAAAAGCCTTCATCAAAGAGGAAGGCTTCATAAACATATAGGCGGTAGATTTTATTTTTTAACGCGTTGTAGTCTTAGATTGTCATCTCTAAAGAAAAGACGGGCAACTAACGAGACTACAAGCAAATCTGCAAAGATTAAAAACAACACCCTCACTACTTCAATACCGGCAAAATTTAATCCGGAAAATCCTATCGCACCGGTTAAAGCCGCAACGATTAGGAATAATGTACTATACTTTCTCATAATGCAATTTCTTTTTTGTAAAAATAGGCACAGTATAGTCGTCATGCTATTAATAAAATTACAATTTGCTATTATTTAACTAAACCAAATATAGCTTTAAGAAATTAGTTAAAATAGCCGCAAAAAAGAAAGTATTTTAACTGAATTTAAAAAAAACAGGACAAAAATCATCTATTTAGAAATCCCCGGAAATAGCTACACACAAGAATTTAAGATAATTTTGTAGCATTTTTATTTATTGGTGCGAATTCTACCACCTGAGACAGTACAATATGGGTTTTGGTTTCGCCATAAGTGATAAGTTTATCTATAAATTCTTCTAGATGAGCCTGGTCTCTTAAAACAACTTCCATAATAATATTTTCATTTCCGGTAATACGATAGCAATTACTAACCTCTTTAAATTCCTTTACCTTTTCAAGAAAGGGCTTTAATCTTCCCATAAAAGCCCTAAGCGTTATTATAGCTTTTAATTGATGGCCGGTTTGATGATAAGAGATTTGAGTTTTATAGCCTTTTATAATTCCGGCATCTTCCATTTTCTTCACCCTTTCTGCCACAGCCGGTGAGCTTAATCCTATCTCCCTGCCAATTTCCGCAAAAGAGTACCTGGCGTTTTCTTGCAAGCGAGTTAAAATAGCCCAGTTAAGTTCATCAATTTGCATATTAAAGTTTTATATGAATAATACCTTTTAATCAAAGGTAAAATATAATTTCAAGCTTAAAACACGAAGTCAAGCTATTTATTTTCTCTTTAATTTTATGCTGAAATTTATTACTAATGTCACAGGCTTTTTCTTATAAATCTTATCATACACCGGTTTACCGGAAAGCTTTGGAAATTTTTAAACTTTCCAGGGCTATGGCTGTACATTTTACACAAGATAAACACGTGCTGGAAATGGGCTTTTCAGCCTGTCCGAAAGACAGATATGCGGGAGACCTTGTAAATGAATCTCTTCAACTTGCCCCTGGTGTTGCTTCTGTAGTCTCTGCAAAAAACTACGGCTCGCGATTAGAACGAATTCGAAAAATTAGAAAGGCAAGTAAAAGTTTAAAAACGCTTTGTAGAAACCTGGAGTTCTCTGGAGTAAGAGAGAGTGAGTTTTTAGGGCTGCTAAAGAAAGAAATTCATCTTTTTGATAAAATGATCGCTGATTGGATTCAGCAACTTAGAAAAGCTTAATTTAAGCTTAGCTATCTATTCAAAGAAAGCGAGCTTCACACCTTCAATAAGCATATTAGTTCCAATAATTGCGATAATTAATCCCATTATCTTCTCGATTACAATAATCTTATTCTGACCTATAAATCGCACTAAATATTCACTCGAAATAAAAGCGAGGTGATTTAAAAACATTATCAAAGCAAACATCGCTACAATAATTCCCATATCCATATAGCTGGCCGTGGTAGTATAGTTTACTGCTGTCACGATGGTTCCCGGACCGGCTAGAATTGGAATTGCCAGCGGAGAAATAGAAATGCCTTCATTAAAATCCACTTCTGTCTGGTTATCAATACTGGATTGTTGTGCTCTTATCATTTCAAAGCCCACAAAAAACACCAAAATTCCACCCGTAATTTTAAAGGCAGGAATAGTTAATCCAAAAAGTTGAAAGATATATTTACCCAATAACACAAATCCTGTAACAATCACAAAAGCCGTGAAAGTCGCTTTTTTAGAAATAAAACGCTTTCTTTTTCCATCGGCCTGTTTGGTTAAGCTAAGGAAGATCGGAATATTCCCCACCGGATTATTAATCGCGAAAAATGCGGTAAACGCACCTATGGCATATAACCAGATATTTTCCATAGATTTATAACTTTGGTACTTACGAAGTTACAGGTTAAATTTTAGAAGCTGCAAAACTAATCTGAAATTTTAGCCCCACCCAATAAAAAGGATAAAAGTTTTAGGCAGCTTAAAATCTGATAATTAAAATATCACTTTTTCAGAGTTGAAGGAATGACCAGGACCGTTCATCCAATAATATTATTGAAACCCAGAGATAAAAAAGTTCATAAATTAAAAATCCCAATGGGCGAAAGCCTCATTGGGATGATTTATTAGTAACTCTATAATATTAAAGAGGTGATTCGCCAGGCTCATCGCTTCATTTTTTTAAAATAAACTGTTTTAACAGCATTCCGTTTTTTTAAGATCCCGATTTCGCTCCGCTTATCGGGATAAGCGATTCGCACGTATTCATAGCGCAAAAAATTCAACAACACTTTACCAGTAGAGATCCCGATTTCGCTCTGCTCATCGGGATAAGCGATTCGCACGCATTCTCAAAGCAAAAAGCTTTGAGAATGCGGCTCTCAGCTTACATATTTCTTCTATACTGACCACCAACCTCAAACATAGCCTGGGTTATTTGTCCAAGGGAACAAACTTTGGTGGCTTCCATTAATTCCTTAAAAATATTCTCATTTTTAATTGAGGCCTCTTTAATTTTCTCTAAAGCTGCTTCAGCTGAATCTTCTTTGGCTTTGTGAAGCGTACTCAAAGTTTTAAGTTGATGCTGCTTCTCCTCTTCCGTAGCTCTAATTACTTCTCCCGGGGTAACCGTTGGCGAACCGGTAGAACTTAAAAAGGTATTTACACCAATAATTGGATAATCGCCATTATGCTTTAAAGTTTCATAATGCAAGCTTTCCTCCTGGATTTTTCCGCGTTGGTACATAGTTTCCATCGCACCAAGAACTCCGCCTCTTTCGGTAATTCTATCGAATTCGGTTAAAACGGCTTCCTCTACAAGATCGGTTAACTCTTCGATAATAAAAGACCCCTGAATTGGATTCTCATTTTTAGCAAGTCCCAGCTCTTTATTGATAATTAACTGAATAGCCATCGCTCTTCTTACCGAAGCTTCGGTTGGCGTGGTGATCGCTTCATCATACGCATTGGTATGTAATGAATTACAGTTGTCATAAATCGCGTAAAGTGCCTGAAGCGTAGTTCTAATGTCATTAAAGTCGATTTCCTGTGCGTGTAGCGATCTACCTGAAGTTTGAATATGATATTTCAACATTTGCGCCCTAGGGTTTGCACCATATTTATGCTTCAGTGCTTTAGACCAAATTTTACGTGCCACTCTTCCTATTACCGCATATTCAGGATCTATCCCGTTAGAAAAGAAAAACGAAAGGTTTGGCCCGAATTTATTGATATCCATCCCCCTGCTCAGGTAATACTCAACATACGTGAAACCATTAGCCAGGGTAAATGCTAACTGTGTAATTGGATTTGCTCCCGCTTCAGCAATATGATATCCTGAAATTGAAACCGAATAGAAATTTCTTACTTTTTCTTTTATAAAATATTCCTGCACATCGCCCATTAAACGCAAAGCGAATTCGGTAGAAAAGATACAGGTATTTTGTGCCTGGTCTTCTTTTAAAATATCAGCCTGAACGGTTCCTCGAACCACGCTAATAGTTTTTTCTTTGATCTCTTCGTAAACTTCTCTCGGTAGAACCTGGTCTCCGGTAAGTCCTAAAAGCATTAATCCAAGCCCATTGTTTCCTTCCGGCAATTCCCCACGATAAACGGGACGGTCTAAATCGCGATCGTCATAAAGCTCTTTATATTTTGCTTCAACTTTATCTTCCAGCCCGTTTTCTTTAATATATTTCTCACATTGCTGATCTATGGCTGCATTCATAAAGAAACCAAGCAACATTGGCGCCGGTCCATTTATCGTCATACTTACCGATGTCATAGCATCTGCCAGATCAAAGCCTGAATAGAGTTTTTTAGCATCATCTAAACAGCAAATAGACACCCCGGAATTTCCAATTTTCCCATAAATATCGGGACGTTCATCTGGATCATTTCCGTAAAGCGTTACCGAATCGAAAGCAGTAGAAAGCCTTTTTGCAGGTAAGCCCATACTTACATAATGAAATCGGCGGTTGGTACGCTCTGGCCCACCTTCACCGGCAAACATTCTTGTTGGATCTTCGCCCTGTCTTTTAAACGGATAAAGACCTGCGGTATATGGAAATTCTCCCGGAACATTTTCCTGAAGGCACCATTTTAATATATCGCCCCAGGCTTTATAATTTGGAAGGGAAACCTTTGGAATTTGGGTATGTGAAAGCGACTCGGTATGTGTATCTATTTTAATCTCTTTATCTCGAACTTTAAAGGAATAAACAGGTTCTACATATTTATTCACCTTCTCCTGCCAGCTCTGTATCACCTCCCAGTTATAGGGATCTAGGTCCATTTTTACACGGTCAAATTCCGCAAAAAGAAGTTTTAGAAAATCTTTTTGGGAATCTTCAGCATACTCATTTATTTCCTCCTGGTTAATGCCGTGTTTTTCTAAATATTTAGATTGATTGTTTGTCATTTCCAAACCAGAAACCGATTCAATAGTTTTAAAAACTCCGTAAAGCTTTTGAGCTACTTCAGCCTGGTTTGAAGCTTTCTCATCGTAGCTTCTGTTATTTTCAGCAATTTCTGAAAGATAACGAGTACGTTTTGGTGGAATCACGAAAATCTTTTCACTCATTTCTGCTGAAATCTCAAAAGTGGAATTAAGATCGGCTTTGGTTTTTTCAGCAATCTTATCCATAATTTGACGATACAGGGTGTTCATTCCCGGATCGTTAAACTGAGATGCGATGGTACCAAAAACAGGTAATTTTTCCGCATCTTCATGCCATAACTGGTGATTTCGCTGATACTGCTTTTTTACATCACGCAAAGCATCCTGTGCCCCACGTTTATCGAATTTATTGATCGCTACTAAATCGGCAAAATCAAGCATATCGATTTTCTCTAACTGGGTGGCCGCACCAAATTCTGGCGTCATCACGTATAGCGCAACGTCAGAGTGATCCATAATTTCGGTGTCGCTCTGTCCAATTCCGGAAGTTTCCAGAATAATTAAGTCGAATTCAGCAGCTTTTAAAACCTCAACAGCCTCAGCCACGTGTTTAGAAAGTGCCAGGTTGGATTGGCGAGTAGCCAGGGAACGCATATAAACGTGTTTGTTGTTTATGGCATTCATCCTAATTCTATCGCCCAACAAAGCGCCGCCGGTCTTTCTTTTAGAGGGATCTACCGAAATAATCCCGATATTTTTTTCGGGAAAATCACCTAAAAATCGGCGTACCAATTCGTCTACCAAACTGGATTTTCCTGAGCCACCGGTTCCTGTAATTCCAAGAACAGGAATTTCGCTTTTTCCGGTTTCTTCTCTTAAAGGTTCAAAATGCTTCAGAAAAGAATCGTGTTTATTTTCTGCAAGGGAAATTAGCCTTGAAATGGTATTTACATTCTTATTTTTTAAATCTTCAGCAACAGATTTCTCTTCAACCAAATCGCGAGTTTCAGTATCTACCCGCTTCACCATATCATTGATCATTCCCTGGAGTCCCATTTCACGACCATCATCTGGGGAGTAAATTCGGGTTATCCCGTAGTCCATCAATTCTTTAATTTCTTCAGGAAGAATTACTCCACCACCACCGCCAAAAATAGCGATATGACCGGCGTTTTTCTCCTCAAGCAAATCGTGCATATATTTAAAATATTCGGTGTGACCTCCCTGGTAAGAAGTCATCGCGATAGCCTGCGCATCTTCCTGGATGGCGCAATTCACAACCTCGTCTACACTGCGGTCGTGACCAAGGTGAATTACCTCAACTCCCGTAGACTGTATGATTCGGCGCATTATATTTATTGCCGCATCGTGCCCATCAAAAAGCGAAGCTGCGGTAACGATTCTTATTTTATTTTTAGGCGTATATGGTTTTTGTTGTTCCATTTGTAATGATATCGTGTTTTTGGTACTGCAATTTACGAAAATTGTAATTCTCAGGAGCCTTCTGTGATATTAATATAATTCTAAAATCAGGCTTAATGAAACAGCCCAAAATGCTTAATTTTATCTTTTAAAATCCTGCTATGTCAAAAATTACGCTTCTTATACATTGCCCTGACACTTCAGGAATTATTGCTCACGTTACTTCCTTTTTTTATAAAAAGCAGGGCAATATTATTTATATAGATCAATATGTAGATGTAGAAAATACTGTTTTTTTTATGCGTCTGGAATGTGAGTTTAATGCAGAAACCAATATTAGCGCCACCAAAGAAGAATTTAAGGAAACTGTAGCTGAAAAATATAATATGTCCTGGGAAATGTATTCAGACAATACACTACCCAGAATGGCCGTTTTTGTTTCTAAATACGACCATTGCCTGTATGATATTTTAAGCAGATATAAATCAAACGAACTAAAAGTATTTATACCATTAATTATTAGCAATCATAAAGACCTTGAACAGGTAGCACAAAATTTTGGAATTCCGTTTCATCATATTCCCGTAACTGCCCAGACAAAAGAAAAAGCTGCTGAAATCCAGCTGGAATTGCTTCAAAAAGAAAAAGTAGATTTTATTGTCCTGGCCCGGTATATGCAGATAATACCAAAGTCTTTAATAGCAAGTTTTCCCAATCGAATCATTAATATTCACCACTCATTCCTGCCTGCATTTGCCGGAGCTAAACCATATCATCTGGCTTACAAACGAGGTGTAAAAATAATTGGAGCAACCAGTCATTACGTAACTGAAGAGCTAGACGCTGGCCCCATAATTGAACAGGATATTACCCGCATTTCACATAGCCATTCAATTAAAGACCTTATTTTAAAAGGAAGAGACCTGGAAAAAATTGTTTTAGCCAAAGGAGTAAAATATCATATTGAAAGAAAAACCTTGGTTTTCAATAACAAAACTATAGTTTTTATTTAACAGCTGTTTTCCCGGCAAATCGGTTTCTTTGCAAAAATGGTACATTTTCAAAAAAAAACATTCTATGAAAAAGATTACTCTCATTTTAAGCATATTTATTTTCTCCTCCTGTGCTGAATTACAAACAATAGCCGAAAATTACCCGCAAGCAGGCGTTAGCAATACCGAAATAGCTTCAGGTTTGCGCCAGGCTTTAGATATGGGAATTGAAAAGCAGGTCACTAAACTTACCGAGGAAAATGGGTTTTACAACAATGAACTGGTAAGAATTACTTTACCGGCAGAACTGCAAAAAGTAGACAAAACCCTTCGTGATATTGGGCTGGACGCTTTAGCAGATCAGGGCTTAAAAGTATTAAACAGGGCTGCTGAAGAAGCAGTTAAAGAAGCTACTCCAATTTTTGTAAATGCCGTTAAAGAGATCACGTTTAATGATGCGCGAAATATACTATTAGGCCAGAATAACGCCGCCACAATGTATCTTACCGGTAAAACCGAAGAGCCTCTTTACAGCAAATTTAATCCTGTTGTAACCAATTCCCTGGAGAAAGTAGGTGCTACTGAAGTATGGACCAATATTATAAACCGATATAACAGTTTACCGCTAACCAACAATGTTAATCCAGACCTGGCCGATTATGTAACCAATGAAGCTTTAAATGGTGTTTATACAATGATCGCGATTGAAGAAAAAGAAATAAGAGAAAAGGTTTCTGCAAGGACTACAAATCTTTTACAACGAGTATTCGCATTGCAAGACAACCAGTATTAAAAGGGTATCTCTAATATTTTAACATTTAAAGCCTGAAAGAAAGATTTTTTACATGAACATTAACGCCGACTTAGCAATCCTTTGCGGTGTTGGCTCCTATCTTTGCATCAAAGACGAAAACAAAATTATGTTCAAAATCTTTGAAACAAAATCTACAGAAGAATGCCTGTGTGATAAGTATACCCACCTTATGCACAAAGCTTACAAGTTGGCGCTTACCGATAAAGAGGAAAGTGACCGTCTAAACGCTCGTGCAAAATCTATTCTAAGGGAACTTCGAAGAATGAATTATGATAAAATAGATTATTAGCTTCTAAGCGTTTTAAAATAATCTATTGCTCCTACCAATCTTGACCCGTACCAGCTAAAATATTCACCGTCTACCAGTTGAATTTCAATATTTAATTCTGAAAAATATTCTTTATGTTTTTCCTTGAACGGATAAGGTTCTGATGAAAGTAAAATTACATTGGGATTTTTGGCTTTTATTTCTTCAAAAGAAGTTTCGGGATATCGAGACTCTTTAAATACATTTTCAAACTTATTTAGTTTTAAAAGCTCGTCTATAAAAGTTTCGTTACCGGCAACCATTAAAGGTTTTTTCCAAATAAAATATGCTACTTTTTTTACCGGTTTATCCTGAAGTTTTTCCTGTAGAACCGCAATCTTCTCTCTAACAGAATTCACCATTGTTCCTACTAAAGCTTCTTTCTGAAAGATCTCACCGTATTGATGCATCAATGTAAAAGCATCGTCAATTTTCACAATATCTGAAACGTGTACGGGAGCAATTTCTTGTAGCTCTTCCACCATTTCTTTGGTATTCTCTTCTTTATTGCAGAGAATAATATCTGGCTCTAAAGCTTTGATTTTTTCAATCTTAACCTGCTTTGTTCCGCCTACAATGTTTTTGGTTTTCCGAAGATATTTTGGATGAACGCAGAATTTTGTGATGCCTACCAGGTTTTCCTCCAAACCTAAGTCTACCAGAAGTTCGGTTTGACTGGGAACTAAGGAAATAATTCGTTTTGGAACGTTGGGAAGGGAAATCTTTCTTTGTAATTGATCTATTACTTCCATGTTAGAATTTTAAAGTTTACTCAACTCTTCTGCCATTTGCTGCTGAAGCACTTCCGCTTTGGCTCCAGCTATTTCAGCGAAATTTGAAGATTCTGAAGCATAAATAATCTTTCGGGAAGAATTTACCAGTAATCCTACATTTTTCGTCATTCCGTATTTGCAAACATCTTCAAGTTTTCCGCCCTGGGCACCAACACCAGGTACTAACAAGAAATTTTCAGGAATAATCTCTCTTATTTCTTTTAAAAATTCAGCTTTAGTCGCTCCCACAACATACATCAAATTCTCAGAATTTTTCCAGGTTTTAGAAGTTTTAAGTACTTTTTTATAAAGTTCTTCCCCATCAATTTGCTGGGTTTGAAAATCGAAAGCACCTTCATTAGAAGTTAAAGCCAGTAAAATTGCCTGTCGGTTATCAAATTCCAGAAATGGCTCTACTGAATCTTTCCCCATATAGGGCGCTACCGTTACCGAATCAAAACCTAGATCCTGGAGAAAAGTTTTAGCATACATCCTGGAAGTATTACCAATATCGCCACGTTTGGCATCAGCAATGGTATATATTTCGGGATATTCGTGGTGAAGGTAATTTATTGTTTTTTCTAAAGCCTGCCAGCCTTCAACTCCATTAGCTTCATAAAAAGCGATATTCGGCTTATAAGCCACACAAAATTTATGAGTAGCGTCTATTATGGCTTTATTGAATTCAAAAATAGGATCGTCTTCAGACAATAAATAGGTGGGAATCCTATCTATATCCACATCAAGTCCCACACATAAAAACGATTGCTTTTTAAAGATCTGTTCAGTTAATTCTTGTGGGGACATAGGTTAGTTTTTTGTAATTAATATGATTCAAAATAAAAAGAAAATTCCGCTTTCGCGGAAAGTAATTCTTAAAATAAAGTATTTGTCATACTTAAAAAAGAGACCTCCGCCTTCGCGGAGGTGACAGTTTAAAATATATCTGAATTTTCCTTAAGCTTCTCTGTATTTTCTACAAATCGCAATTCGTCCAGTATTTTCTGAATATCCCCATTAATGATGTTTGAAAGATCATAAAGGGTAAGGTTTATACGGTGATCTGTAACCCTTCCCTGGGAATAATTATAGGTTCTAATTTTGGCACTACGGTCACCACTGGAAACCATAGAGTTTCTTTTAGCAGCATCGGCTTCTTGCTTTTTAGCAAGTTCCATTTCATATAAACGGGAACGTAATACTCTAAAGGCTTTTTCCTTATTTTTATGCTGCGATTTTTGATCCTGGCACTGTGCTACCAAACCTGTTGGTTCGTGAGTTAAACGCACGGCAGAATAGGTAGTGTTCACCGATTGCCCACCGGGACCGGAAGAACAGAAATAATCTATTCTTACCTCTTTTGGATCTATTTCCACATCAAATTCTTCAGCTTCAGGAAGTACCATTACGGTAGCGGCCGAGGTATGCACACGCCCCTGTGTTTCGGTTTGTGGTACACGTTGTACACGGTGTACACCGGCTTCAAACTTCATTGTACCATAAACATCTTCACCCGAAACTTCAAAAATCATCTCTTTAAATCCGCCGCTGGTACCTTCGCTATAATCTACAATATTATGCTTCCAGCCTTTGCTTTCTACATATTTGGTATACATTCTATAAAGATCTCCGGCAAAAATACTCGCCTCATCACCACCAGTACCGGCCCTAATTTCTATTACCACGTTCTTGGCATCGTCTGGATCTTTAGGAACCAGCATCATCCTAATCTTTTCTTCCAGCTTTGGCACTTCCTTTTCGGCTTCTTCCAATTGCATTTTGGCCATTTCGGTCATTTCCGCATCGCTTCCGTCGGCAATAATTTCTTTGGCTTCTTCAATATTATTGGTGAGTTCCAAATATCTTTCGCGCTCATCCATTAAAGCCCTAAGATCTTTATATTCTTTATTTAATTCTATGTATCGCTTTTGATCTGAAATCACATCGGGCTGAATAATAAGATCATTCACCTCATCAAAACGCTGCTTTACTATATTAAGCTTCTCGATCATATAATCACTCTGATTTTTAGGAACACAAATTTACGATAAATTGATTGATTTATAAGATTGAAAAAAGAATTG
>VMHT01084704.1_pt1 | contig 33324 bp, 35 predicted proteins | sample 4693611 | NCBI WGS metagenome assembly VMHT01 (sample SAMN12280063, study PRJNA550983) | marine metagenome | isolation source: seawater sampled from same location over 5 years 0.02-0.2 micron viral filtrate | place: USA: collected off the coast of southern California halfway between the port... ...
AACGAACTTATAGAGACTGGTACTATACAAGAAACTTTACCAGCAGATAGTAAATACAATTATGTAGATATACCAACCACTACATCATTTTTAGGTATGAAGGTTGGCAAAGAAAGACAAATGCAGAAAGCATACGAAGCACTAACACCTGAAGAGAAAGAAGCAAGAGATGTCATTAAGCAATCCGTACAAACACCAGACGCACAAAACCCAGAAAGAGGAGCCAGTAGGATATGATTTATTTAAAGATTATTTTAGAATCAATAAAGGAAAACCTGATAGTAATTGGGATTGGTTTACTTGGAATACTAAGTATGATTACTATGTTCCTCCCCAAGAACAGTGGTATACGGAAATTTCTAAATTTCATAACGAAGAAGTAAACCATGATTGTCCAAACATTCCAGAGCCTACTACGATTTCTCTCATCGTTATTAGTTGCGTTATTGCCTTGGGGGTCAAACGATGGGTGACATGACAGAAAAAACTTGTGTTGGTATGATAGGCTATACATCTAGTTTAGGTATAGCAGAAATAAATGCTGTTCTATCTGCTCTTGTAGCAGTTTTGACTATAATATATTTAAGTATTAATATTTGGAGAAAGTTAAATGAAAAAGAAAAGTAGAGTAAACGAAGCTGGTAATTACACAAAACCTACAATGCGTAAACGTTTGTTTAATAAAATTAAAGCAGGCGGAAAAGGTGGTAATCCTGGACAATGGTCAGCTCGAAAGGCTCAAATGCTTGCAAAAGAATACAAAGCAAAGGGTGGTGGCTACCGTGGCTAAGGCTAAATCACAACAGTCTCTTAGTAAATGGACTAAACAAAAGTGGAGAACTTCTGACGGTAAGCCTAGTAAAGGTAAAAAACGTTACCTACCTGACGCTGCTTGGAAGGCTTTGTCTATTGCAGAACGTAAAGCTACTAATGCTGCCAAAGCTAAAGGTAATAAAAAAGGTAAACAACACGTGGCTCAACCTAAAAAGATTAAAGAGAAAACAGCGAGGTATAGATGAGCGAGTATAAAGTAACAATAGATGAAGACCAATTAGTTGAGGCTTTAACTTATAAAGTTAGTGATGTAAGCCCTTCACAAATTTTTAACGCTTCTGCTCAGGATAAAGGAGACAATGAAGCTGTAATAGAATTACATCTAAATAACTATCCTAATATTAAACTTGCTAATTTACAATATGCTAAAGTTGCTAGTTTAGATTCTTTGAACAATTTACCTAATAGTTTTAAATACTATTATTTAATGCTAAGTGATTTATATAATGTTTCTTTTCCTTCTAGTTTTAATAGTAGTAGTTCTTTATTAGAAGTTAGATTACATAATACTGGTGTAACAGGAACGTTACCTAGTTTAGCACCGTTTACAAATTTAGAACACTTTTCTATAGCAAACAATTCTTGGGGTTCTTGGATAACAAATCAATCAGGTTGGAACAGAGTTTTAGCTGATCGTCATTCAGACACTTCTTACTCTGGAGTTACTGGGGTAGCCTCAGACTTTGCGGTTTCTTCCACTTTAACTGTAGGCAGGTTTCAAATGAATAGTATTAATTCTACAGGAGTAGATAAAATTTTAGAAGCTTTCGATAATGCAGGAGCTTCCAACGGTTTATTAGAAGTTCAAGGTGGAAACATGGGTTCGCCTAGTGCAACAGGATTAACACACAAAACTAGCCTAGTCGCAAGAGGTTGGACAGTAGTAACAAATTAGGAGTAAATAATGAGTATAGAATTAATAGCAATGTTAGGTGGGAGTTTGTCAGGTTTTGTAATGAAACTAATAGCTGCCCAGGCACAATCACAAGCTGCACAACTAGATAGCATGCTTAAAAAACAAGGAATGGCTGATGATTCAGCAGATAGAGCTGCAGCTAGATCAGGACAAGCAGGTGCAATAGTACGAAGAGTAATAGCTATCTGTACTTTATTTGCAGTTATCTTTGCTCCTTTTATCTTAGCTTTCTTTAACGAACCAGTAACTATCGAAGCTAACAAAGCAAGCGGACTTTTTGGATTTCTTTTTGGAGATTTGTTTGGTAGAGGTAACGGATGGATAGAACTCCAGGGGTACGTACTTCTTCCAGAGGTTCGTCAAACTATGTTAGCCCTCGTAGGGTTTTACTTTGGATCCTCACAAGTTAAATAATGAATGTTACAGCACAAGACTGTAAGAAGAACCTAAAACTATTTACTTGGGTTATTTGGAAGCACTTGGGACTCCCAAGACCTACAGATGTCCAAGTAGATATTTTAGATTACCTAGAGAATGGTGGAGATAGAATCATTATCGAAGCCTTCCGAGGGGTAGGTAAGTCCTATCTTACAAGTGTATACGTTCTTTGGAGGCTCTTTAACGACCCTTCAGAGAAGTTTTTGATCGTATCAGCATCTAAGATACGGTCTGATGAGTTCTCTATATTCACTAAAAGGTTGATTAACGAAGTAGAAATGTTGTCTCCTTTGAGAGGGGGCTTCAGAGATTCTAACGTAGCCTTCGATGTAGGGGGCTCAGGAGCCTCTCACGCCCCTTCTGTTAAGGCAGTTGGGATAACAGGTCAGTTAACAGGAAGTCGTGCGACAGAGGTAATTGCGGACGATATAGAGGTAATCTCTAACTCTCTTACTAACGATATGAGAGCTAAACTACTCCATAGGTGTGGTGAGTTTGAGTCAGTACTAGTACCAGGAGGTAAGATTAAGTACCTTGGTACGCCTCAAAACTATGAAACTATATACAATAAACTAGCTGAACGAGGCTATAAGCTTCGTGTATGGACAGCAAGGATGCCTGCAGCAGAAGATTTTCTTAACTATAAGGGTTGCTTGGCTCCAATGATTACAGAATCAAACAAAGATGTAGGAGAGCCTGTAGACCCTCAAAGGTTTGACGAGTCAGATCTTAAGGACAGAGAAAGTAATATGGGACGCTCTACCTTCAAGTTACAGTTTATGTTAGACACTACAATGTCTGACGAGGACAGGTTCCCATTAAGAACCAGAGACCTTATAGTAATGCCTATAGAGGGCGATAAAGCTCCTACGAGTATACAATGGGGTGCTGGTAAGGATCAATGTATACAATCTATCCCTACAGTAGGCATGGGAGATGACGCTTGGTACAAGCCTTTATTCTATTCAGAGGACTGGGTAGAGTTCGAAGGTAGTGTTTTAGCTATCGACCCATCAGGTAGAGGTAAAGATAACACTGGATATGCAGTAGTTAAAGCCCTGCATGGTAAGTTATATGTAACTAGCCTAGGAGGAATCAAAGGCGGTTACTCCGATGGGGCATTACAGAAACTAGCTAACATAGCCAAAGAAGAGAAAGTAAATGCAGTTTACTTAGAGTCAAACTTTGGTAATGGTATGTTCACCAAGCTGTTCATGCCCTTTTTAGTCAAGACTCATCCTTGTACTATTCAGGAGACTACAGCAAAAGGACAAAAAGAATTACGCATTATTAACACTCTAGAACCTGTGGTTAGCGGTCATAGACTCATCATTAACCAGTCGGTCGTTGAAGAGGACTCTAAGTTAGCTAGAGACCCACTAGAGTACTTCCATTCCTTTGGGTATCAGTTTACTAGGATAAACAGATCCAGAGGATCATTGAAGCATGATGATGCGTTAGATGCTCTCGCTATGGCTGTAGAGTACTGGCAAGACACATTAGCTACAGATGAGAAAGTAGCTGAGGAGAACACTCGACTTAACTTCGCTATTGAAGAAATGGAGAAGACTACTGAGTGGTTAAAGGGGGGTTCTTCTTCTAAATCCTTAAATTGGGTAGGCATATAAGTCTTACACGCCAGTCTGTTAACCTGCTCCCTATTAGGGAAAGGGAAGGGTACTTTAAAGCCCTTAAAGCTAATACAGATATAGTTATAAAATAACTAAATAAAATAACTTCAAAACATTAAGGGTACTGAGAAGTACTTGAAAGGACTTAAATATAATGACAATGATACAACCTCAGGGTGTTGGTACATCTCTTTCAGGGAGTGCTCAAGCTTCTACTTTAGATAGTGCTGAATATGTTTACTGTGTAGATCGTAAGGGCACTGATGACGCTACTAGTTATATTCATATAGTAGATAGTTCAGATGGAAACAATAGGTCTGTAGCTATTAATAACGATACTGATGGAATAGTTATACGAAAACTAGCGACTGATAAGATATATGCTACTACTGCTTTAGGAGCTGCAACGACTGGCACTACTGCTGTGTTCTTTACTAAGGTTTCTAATCCAGCATTTATATATAGTACAAAGTACTAGTTCAAAATTTGTTACAAAAATCTGAAGGGGTAATTAAAGTCTTTAAAAGACTTTTTACCCCCTTTAAAGTTTTCCAAGATTCAAAAGAAATTAAAGTTTTTAACTAGCTGACTTTCAATGACTTAAGAAAGTTAAAGACTTGCAAGGACTTTAAAGACTTTAAAAGTTAAAGAGATTAAAGTTTTTAAGGCTTGGAAGGACATCGAAGTTATTAAAGTCTTTATACGGGCTAGTATTTTTTTTCTAAAGAAATTAATTAAATTAGTTTTATTATCCGCTTGACTTTAAAGACTTTATATGCTATAATAATATTAACAATCAAAATAGAGTCTTATAAAGATAATAATAAAAATAGTTTTATTAATGTGTTGACTTTTTAAGACTTTTCTGGTAGTATTATATTTATGAAAGTGGGAGAAAGAGTTAAAAAATCTTTAAAAGAATTTAAATTTCTTTTAAATAAATTAGTTGACATTGTCAACTATTAAAGAAAGGTAAGGAAAATAATGAAATTGGAATGGATTGAAGAAATTGAAGAAAATGAAGACCTTTATAAATCTTTTATGTCTGACGAAGACTATGAAGAATTTAAAAAGTATTGCAAGAAAACAAAGACTGACTAAGTCTATAAAATAGTTATGATCTTTGACATCTGAATAAAGTTTAATTACTTACAATCATTTTATTTTCTTGCAAATGGTTTGCAAGATATTATGAAAACTAATAAAAATAAGGAGAATAAAGAAATGAGTAATGCTAAAGTAGTTAAGTTCGCTAAAGAGTTCAACAACATTAATGATCTTGTAAGATTATCAAGAGAATATGGTTCTGTTCAGAGTCAATTCACTTGTAAAGTCTTAGAAGATGTTAAAAGACTTGAAACCTTTAAAAGGTTTGCGAAAGAAGTTTACAAGCATGTATGTCTTCAACATAATTGTGAGTCTAAAAAAGACTTGCCAAATGATGATGCTCTTAAACATTATCAAAATACTGCTAAACTTCTTTCAAGAGCTAAAAAAGAGTTAAAGTCTTCCTTAGGTGTTGAAGAACCTAAAAAAGTTACTAAGTCTGCAAGACTTAAAAGTCTTGAGAAGTCTTTGGAGTTCTGCAAAACTTCTTCACAACTTAAAAAGTACATTGAAGACTTAGAAAAGAAATATGAAAAAGCAAAGAATGCTAAATAGTTAGCAAGTCTTAATAGAGTTCGTAAGATCGTAAAGGTCTTGCGAACTTTATTTTTTTACTAATATGATTAATATCTTTAAAAGAAATTAGTTGACAATGTCAACTTTTCAAAATGTACTGTGTGTACTAACAAAAAATACAAACCCAGAAGGGAAAGGAAACAAATGAGTGATAGAATCAAATACGAAAAAAGTTCTTCAGCGTTGCCAGATAGGTACGAAGAAGAAACAGGTGGGTGGGAAGTACAACCTACCTATGTACAATGGCTAGAAAGCAAGGTCAGAGCATACGAAGAGGACAACCTAGACAGGCAGTTGAAGTCTGTGATAGCTAAGAATGAATCGTACTTCAAACGAACAGAGATGCTCATTCACGGTGACTTGCGTGACGCACTAGACGCAGGTTGGGGGGAGTGGATACGATGAGTGATGACTGGAAAGAGTTCGTGTGGCTGTTAGTGGGTTGTGTTCTTATGAGCCTACTAGCAGGTGAGATGTTCGTGTACTTCGTTGAGATGGGGAGATTGATATGAACTCACCACTACTGTTTACAAGCAGAAGCAACAAACGAGATACAAGAGACAAGCATCTACTGGAGAAGTATCCAGATATAGAGAACGAAGCAGAACGGTATTTAACTGTGGACTGCAAGGACTTGATTACTTACAAGACCAAAATAAAAAAGGAACACGGTGAGGAGTACCTCCGAGCTGTGGAAGTATACGCACTTAACATCTAACCAGAAGGGAAACTAATGAAATGTGTGTAGCAATAATCAAACCCGAAGGTGTAGCATTGCCTTCGGATGAAGTACTAGAGAGGTGCTTCATTCACAATCCAGATGGTGCAGGTATTGCTGTGCCATCTGTGGGAGGGGCTGAAATATCCAAGGGGTATTTCGACTTCGATCAGTACTTGGAAGCTGTCAAAAGCATGGTGACTACCAAGAAACTAGCGTTCCTTCACATGAGGATAGCTACGCTTGGTCAAGTGGATGAGGGTAACTGTCATCCGTTTCCATTGTGTGATGACTACGAACTAATGAGGAACATGGAACTAGTACAGGTAGGTACTGTGATGATGCACAATGGTACGTTCGATATGGACAACGAGGTAGACTCTGTGTCCGATACGATGACCTTTGCAAAAGCTGTGTACACATCGGGACTAGATCCTTTCAAGGACTCCAGTAGGTTCTTGATAGATCAGATCGCACATCCTTGCAGGGTGGCTTTCATGCGTGGTGAGCATTGGACTACATTCGGTAAGTGGGAGACAAAGGACGGCTGTATGTTTTCCAATGACTCCTTCAGGAGACCTGTGTACCCAAAAGCTCATATGCACTCTCGAACATGGAGTACTGGGGCTGGCACTTGGACTAGTAAAGACGGGTACAAGTTGTACTCTAAAGACTATCTAGAGCCAGAGCAGATAGAGCAGGTTGCTCTTGGCTATGATCCTCTTGATGGGAGTGTGTTAACAGATAACCACAGAGGCACATCTAGTAAGTACGACTATAGTGTCATTGTAAAGTGGCTCAACGAGGCTGACGATAGGGAGTTGCGATTGTCAGGTGTAGATAAGGAAACTATAAAGTACTGTCAAGAGTACAGAAAGGTGAAACAAAATGGAATCATCAAGTAAGAAAGCTATTAGGAATGTCCTAAGCTATCTTCATCATCACTCTGAGTTCAGAGGTGAGTGTAGGCTAACGCTTAGAGACCAGAAGTATCTTACCTTAGTTAGAAAGTGGACTGGATGGTCAAGGTATATATACGACTTAGCAGGTCAACGTATCTTTGTGAAAGGTGCGGAAATCCACGGTCATCTTAGAGGTAGGCTACCATTGCAGTCGTCGGATACTACAATCAATGAGAGCGTTGATTCTATCATGCTTCTGTCACTAGACGAAACACTGCTATGTGTGGAAACTGAGGAGGGAGGCTATACTGCTCGTTTACCGCTAGAGTGGTTCGAAGAAACGTATGAGTACTGTTACGAAAATGTTTCACAGTATTGGATCTGTGATGGCTCAAGGGACATAGTCGCTGGTCACAGATGGGAGGCTCCTCTCATCAATGGTCACAGGTACTGTCAGGATCACTTGGATAGGTACTTCGTACATTGCGTAGAATCAGGTGAATACGATGACAGTCGAGAGATGGTAAAGACTCCAAGAGGTTGGATGACTAGACTAGCTGTGCAAACATCAGAGTTCAGAACCTGTAATAGTTGTGGTAACTTAGCACACGAGAGCTTGTACATATCCTTGTGCAACTCTTGTGGTGACCAACAACAATATGATGCTGACAATAGGAGTTATTCTTCAGAGTATCACTCATGTTATCATTGGAAGAAGCATATCTTGGATGACGAGGATGAAGATGTTGTCCTGTACGGCTGTGAGATCGAGGTTGACAATGGACAGCGTGAAGATTCGCTTGACCTTGAGGATATTAGAAGTCACGATCTAGTAGCTGACATCCAATCAGATGGTAGCTTGGAGCAAGGTTTCGAGGTTATCACTCATCCTTCTTCTCATGGATACCTGAAGGTACATCTAGGTGACGTAGTACAAGACTCCATGGAGTACATGGATTGTGAGTACGAACACAAAGCTGGCTTTCATGTTCATGTGGGCAGAAGTCATCTAAGTGGTGATGCTTGTAAGAGACTTGACTACTTTGTCCACAGGTACAGAGAAGAAGTAACTCAATTGGCTTATCGTGACAGTGATGAGTGGGCTGGCTTCAACAAGGACATCAATGATACGTTCGATCTGTTCGGTAAAAGCAACTCAAGATATGAAGCTATCAACTTCAATAACGATAGAACAATAGAGTTCCGTATGTTTGCTCCTCCGCCTACCAAGGGTAGAGTAGATATGTACTTGGACTTTGTGAAGTCTGTGGTAGAATACTGTAGACTCACAACTAACTATCATGTTCAAGAGGAGAATGCTTGGAGGGATTACGTCAAGTATGTGAAAGCCAATAGGCACACCTATGACGTACTAATAAAACATCGGTTGTTCAGAGACCTAATGACAGAAGGAGTATAACAAAATGTGTATAGCAATAGTAAAACCAGCAGGAGCAAACGTTCCTAGCTATGATAGAATACTGAACTCGTGGGAGTCCAACCAAGATGGTGGTGGCTTCGCAGTTCAACGAAAAGGTAAGACTCTCATCAAGTATGAGAAAGGTTACTTCGATATGGATAAGTACTACAACAAGTTAGTAGACACCATTAAACCAGAGGACACAGCATTGATCCACATGAGGATCACTACTCATGGTGGTACGTCTAAAGAATGTTGTCATCCTTTCCCTATCAGCCAAGACTACGACAATATGCGTGAGACTCATGGCAAGTGTAAGAAGATAATGATGCACAACGGTATACTAGGTGGTGCGTTTGGTCAGGTGGACAAGCCTGGAGTGTCAGACACTATGGAGTTGGTCAAGTATCTAGCTAAGGCTAACTTAGATACGTACGGTGAAGGCTTCCAAAGACTTATGGAACCTATCCTAGGGTCAGGTAACAAAGTGGCTGTACTAACAGAAGATGGGTACACACTAGCAGGTAAGGGTTGGATTAAAGAAGACGATGGGTGCTACTACTCTAACGGTACTTACGAGGATTACTACGCTAAGTATTGTGGCTACAATAACAACTTCTCGTTCAAGCCTTCCAAAGCTAAGAAGAAGTCCAATCACTTCAAGAAGAAGACTCTCAACAGAGGATACAACAAGGTGTACAACTACAAGAAAGTGGATGTTACTAGCTTGCCATCACACGACCAAGATGACATACTATCGTCTGTATGTCCTTCGTGCTTGCAATTTATGCCTGACGCTGTGTATGGTGATACGGTTTGTAAGTATTGTAACATTGAATATAATTAAGGAGAATGAAATGAGTTATTATCCAGCAGGTGCTGAGTGTGACCCAAGAGCCCCTTGGAATGAACAAGAGGTTGAGGAAGTTAAGATAGATGCTATAGATGTAGAGATGTGGTTGAAGGATGAGAAGATCACAGAGGTCTACGAGATCATAGCTTCTATAGCTAACAAAGAGTACACAGTAGAAAACTTATTAAAAGATATGAAAGGAGAATAGTATGGACATGGGAATGTATGACCAACAACTAGAGTTGGAAAACCAGTCCATAGAGATAACACTAGATAGGTACAAAAAATCTCTCAAGGAGATGGAGGATAGAGGAAGGTCAGGAGAAACAAAGCCTGTGATACTTTTAATCTCTCGATCAACAGAAGAGTTAGCTAAGGCTATAGAATCATGGATGTACCCTACGGAAAAGAATCGTGGGTGGAACGCAGGTAGAAAAGCTACCACTAGATCAATGATGAAGTCCTTAGATCTCTCACCTTTTGAGATAGCCTTCTGTACCTTGAAGGTAGTGTTTAACTCTGTGGTAAGTGATAAAGGAGACTTCGCTAGGCAGACAGCTATCTGTATGAGCCTGGCGGATACTCTCATTCACGAAGCAAACTACAGGAAGTTTAAGAGAGAGCAACCTAAGATGCTGCGATCTATACAAACTCATGTAGGACACTTGGATACTTATAAGTTCAAGGAGTTAGAGTTCGTAGAGAAAGCTATGGACGAGAAGGGTATCCTCAAGTGTCATCTAGATGCTGAAGATAAACTACGTCTAGGTCACAAGTTACTTGAGTTGTGTATAGAAGTTACAGGAATGTTTGAATCTAAACGAATCAAGCTGAGTAGAAACAGATCACCGTTTGTAGTAATGATAACTAAAGAGATCCAAAAGTTTATAGAAACTAGTGGTGACATCTTAGCTTTCTTCACTCCTACTTACAGACCTATGATAGTTCCTCCTATAAACTGGACAGGACTTTACACAGGAGGTTATCTATCTAATCACCCTAACTGGAAGCCAGACTTCATACGGAGGATGACGATACAACAGAGGGAGATGCTCAAGGAGGAAGACTTAACAAAAGCTATGGAGGCTGTGAATATAGCACAGCAGACCAAGTGGAAGATCAATACAGATGTGTTGGAAGTTATGCAGGATCTGTGGTTTGAAGAAGGTGGCGGAGATGCTGGTCTTCCTAACGCAGACCCAGTACCTTTACCGCCCAGACCTTGGGCTGATATGAGTAAGCAGGAATGGGCAGAATACAAAGAATATAATAAAGAAGAAGTATCTAAGTATTCCAAAGCCTGTGCTGACATCTACACAGAGAACAGAGAGATGACATCTAAACGTCTAGCGTTACTGATGCAGATGGAAATAGCTAAACAGTATAGTGAGTATGATGTGTTCTACTTTCCATGGAATCTAGACTTTAGAGGTAGGATGTATCCCATACCTACTACACTCAACCCACAGTCAAATGATATAGGCAAGGGGTTGTTGCAATTCGCTGATGGTCAACGACTTACAGAGAGAGGGTTGTACTGGTGGAAGGTAGGTTGTGCTAATGCCTTTGGCTTCGACAAGTCAGACTTTGAATCAAGAGTCAAATGGTTCGATGAGAACGAGGAGTGGATAGCTAATGCAGGTAGAGACCCCTACTTTGAGCACGGTTGGAGAGTTGCTGATAACCCATTCCAATTCTTAGCATACTGTATCGAGTACGCTAAAGGTGATGGTATCTCTTACTTACCTGTAAACATGGATGGTACTTGCAACGGCTTACAGCACTTGTCAGCTATGACGCTAGACCCTGTAGGTGGTAAGGCTGTTAACTTACTAGACTCAGACGAACCTCAAGACATCTACACAGAAGTAGCTGAAGAACTTAAAGAGCAACTAAAGGTAGATGACGAAGACGGAGTGAACAGACAATGGTGTCAACTATGGCAAGACAAGATTGATAGGAAGCTAGTTAAGTCAGGTACTATGACTACACCTTACGGGGTGAGTGAGTACGGAATGAAGGATCAGATACTTGACCAGGCTAAGGACAAACTAGAGGGATATACAGTAGACAAGTTTAAAGCCTCTGTATACCTAGCTGAAAAGCTTGGAGAATCCATCAGGAACGTAGTAGTAGGTGCTAGACGTACTATGGACTGGTTTGAAGCTGTCGTTGACGAGAGCCCACAGCAGTTCCTTAGATGGCGTACCCCATTGACAGACTTTCCTGTCATACAAAGCTACCAGAGGAGTAAGAAGAAGAGAGTTAACTTGTTTGTTGGCAGTCAGAGAGTACAGCTACACCTTCAGAAGGCTGTTAACTTACCTGCTGAGGGTAAACAGAAGTCAGGGTTTAGTCCTAACTTCGTACATAGTATTGATGCTTGTATGTTGATGGCTACAATCTCAAGACTTAGAAGTAAGTGTGGGGCTACAGAGTTCTCGTTGATACACGATTCTTATGGCACTCACGCTAATCATGTAGACCATCTACATAAAATATTAAGGGAAGTATTCGTTGAAATATATAGGAATGGCGATATACTTCAAGATATTAAGGAGCAGTTAGGAGCCACTACTGAACCGCCGAAAAATGGCGAGTTAGATGTGACTGAGGTATTGACAAGTAAGTACTTCTTCCATTAACCTGCTCCCTATTAGGGTACTTAAAAGTACCTTTGTAATAGTAATTAAATAATAACTAAACTAAAGTAACTTAAAAGGAGTTATGTAATATGAGTAGTAATATAGTAAGAATGGTAACACCAGTAGGCGTAGGTAAATACGTGTTTATCAACGAACCGCAGACTAAGTTTGATCCTAACGGTATCTATAACGTAAGTCTAGTAATGTCGGCAGAAGACGCTCAACCTTTAGTAGACAAGCTTGAAGAGCAAGTCGAACAAGCACGGACACAAGCAATGGAAACTTGTAAGCCTCAGAAGCGTGATAGTCTGTCACTTAACAAACCGTTCACAAAAGAGTATGATGAATCAGGTGTCGAGACTGGTAACGTAGAGTTAAAGTTTAAGATGTCTGCTAAGTATACAACTCGTGATGGTGAGGTTAGAGAACGTAAGCCAGTAATTGTAGACACTAAGAAGAATCCTGTAACTGAAGTTGTTGGATCAGGTTCTAAGTTAAAGGTAGCTTTCAACGCTCGCCCTTACTATATGCCATCAGCTAACGCTTACGGGGTATCATTATTCCTATCTGCTGTACAGGTAATCGAACTCAATGGTATGGATGTAGCTGACTTCGCTGAAGAAGAAGGTTTCGTTAGTACAGCTATTGCTGAAGAGAAGATCCAAGCAGTAGAGAACGCACCTGATGACTTCTAAAAAGAAGCCAACTAAAGTTAACAGAGGTGACCCAGGTCTTAAACACGGATTCCGTTCGGGCTTGGAGTTCACCTTTGCTAAAGACTTAGAAGAGCAAGGGATACCTTACGAGTATGAAAGTACGGTGGTTAAATACACCAAGCCAGAGTCCTCGCATAGGTATACCCCCGACTTCTCCATTGAAAGTAAAAATGGGAAGACTATTATTATAGAAACCAAAGGACGCTTCGTATCAGCAGATAGGGTAAAACACTTGTTAATCAAGAGACAACACCCAGAGCTTGACATCCGCTTTGTATTTAGTAGATGTAGACAACGGCTCAGTAAAAGGTCTAAGACTACTTACGGAGACTGGTGCGAACGACACGGTTTTATGTACGCAGAAAGTAAAATACCAAAGGAGTGGTTAAATGAATGATGAATACAATCCAGAGGAAGCTTATCATCCTAATCAGGAAGGGTTTGCTTTCGAAACAAAAGATAGCGGAGAACGAATAGAGTTCGAATCAGGTATGAAACGAGATGTTAATACTGGTAAGGCTAGGTTCGATCTCTTGTTGCCTAAGGGTGTACGCTACGAAGAGCAAATGCTCACAAGAGTAGCAGAGCTGATGACCAGAGGAGCCTCTAAGTATGGGGATCGTAACTGGGAAAAAGCTGAAGGTGTAGAGGAAATGAATCGTTTCAAAGAATCTGCATTTAGACATTTCGTACAATGGATGAGTAATGATATGTCAGAGGATCACGCCTCTGCTATTATCTTTAACATCATAGCTTATGAAACAACATTTGTTAAACATTGGAACTCTGATGAGGATCCTAACGAAGAAACAATACAAGACATGGAAAGGTGGTGGCGAGATGCCAATGGGTAAAGGTACATACGGAAATAAAATAGGTCGTCCTTCTAAAGCTGATAAGATGAAGAAGGTTACTAAGAAAAAGACCATGAAGAAAAAGAAGAAGTAAGATGGCTGAGAAAAAGAAAAAAGATTCTCGTTTAGCACGAGCTGGTGTCTCTGGTTACAACAAACCAAAGCGTACTCCTAACCATCCTAAAAAGTCACACGTAGTTGTTGCTAAAGTAGGAGATAAGGTTAAGACTATACGCTTCGGGGAGCAAGGAGCAAAGACAGCAGGGAAACCTAAAGCAGGGGAATCAGCTAAGATGAAGGCAAAGCGTAAGTCCTTCAAAGCTCGACACGGTCGCAACATCTCTAAAGGAAAGATGAGTGCTGCTTATTGGGCGGATAAAGTTAAATGGTAATATGCAGACAAAGTTATTCAGTTTCATAGAATCTGTTACTAATATATTGGTGGGGTATACTATCAATTTAACAGCACAGGTTCTGATTTTTCCTTTGTTTAATATTTACATCAGCTTAGATAGTAATATTAAAATAGGATTAATCTTTACTGTTATATCTCTGTGTCGTAGTTATATTATCAGAAGGTTGTTTAACTAAAAAAAGGAAATTAATATGGAGGATATGGATATACAAGGAGCGTTGCAAACACACCTACCCTGTGAAGATTGTGGGAGTAGTGATGCGTTAGCTAGATACGCTAATGGAACATATTGTTTCTCATGTAAAACCTATCACAAGGAAGATAATGAAGAAGGAGCAGTAGTAATGAAGGTAAAACAAAGGATAGAGTTCATAGATGGAAAGTACCAAGCACTCGGTAAAAGAGGAATCACAGAAGAAACCTGTAGGAAGTTTCACTACAAAGTTGGAACTTGGAACGGACACCCATGTCATCTTGCGAGTTATTACAAGAATGGGACAGAAGTTGCACAGCATATACGAACACCTGATAAGCAGTTTCCTTGGGCAGGTTCTACTGATTCTCTGGAATTGTTCGGACAGCACCTATGGAAAGCACAAGGTGAAAATCCTAGGCTTATTATTACCGAGGGGGAAATCGATGCTATGTCGATTAGCCAAGTATTTAACAACAAATGGGCTGTCGTTAGCGTCCCTAACGGTGCTTCATCGGTTGGTAAGTACCTCAGGCAGAACCTCGAATTTATTGAATCGTTCGATGATATTGTCTTGGCTTTCGACGATGACGCCCCAGGACAAGAAGCAACTGAGGAAGCGGTTGGGATTATTAGCGTTGGTAAGCTACGAGTGCTCCAGTATCCAGACGGCTTCAAGGATGCGAACGATATGCTTGCTAGTGGAAAGGGAGGTCAACTTGTTGCAGGAATCTTTCAGGCTAGACACTATAGACCAGATGGAATCTTGTCAGGAAAAGAACTATGGGGATTCGTATCTCAACCAGTCACAGACGGAATCTCAATTCCATACCCCGAACTTAGTCACATGTTACGAGGACTACAAAAGGGAGTATACATGTTTACAGCAGGGTCAGGGGCAGGTAAGTCAACGCTTGTACATGAGATAGGCTATCACATTATGCAGGAGCACCAAGAGAAGATAGGTGTTATAGCTTTAGAAGATAGCACACAGAAAACTTCTCTTCGTTATCCAAGCTTGTATCTTAACAAGCGTTTAGAGTTAGATCCTGTAGAGCCAGAGATTCTTCGTGATGCTTACGAGAAGACAATCAACAATGACTTGTTCTACTTGTACGATCACTTCGGATCACTTGACAGCGACAACCTAATGAACAAGATTAGGTTTATGATAGTATCCTTAGGATGTAAGTACATAATCTTAGATCACTTATCTATTGTGATTAGTGGGATGCAGACTGGTGATGAACGTAAGGCTATTGATAGACTGATGACTGACTTACGAAGTTTAGCAGAAGAAACTGGTGCGTGTCTGTTATGTGTTGTGCATATCAATCGGGCAGGTAACAATGCTAATGAAGGTGGTCAAATATCTCTTCGTGACTTACGAGGCTCTGGTAGTTTAGAACAGTTATCAGATGCAGTAATCGCATTAGAGAGAGACCAACAGTCAGAGGAAGGTAAAAACATCTCAAGAGTTAGAGTATTAAAGAACAGAACTACTGGTGAAGTTGGTGTAGCAGATGTCTTGACATTCAATAAAGATACTGGTAGGTTACTTCCATCGTGGCAGGAAGACTTCGAAGCTTTAGATGGAAAGGACTTTGATGAAGTTAGTATTTGATATAGAAGCTGACGCATTACAATTAGACGCTACAAAGATTCATTGCTTTGTAGCCTCTGATTTACTTTCAGGTCAAAGCTATGCATTACATACACAGGAGGAATACGATGAGTTTTATGCAAATACTTTTAACTCTGTTGATTTGTGGATTGGGCACAACATCATTGATTATGATATGCCTGTACTCGAAAAGATACTAGGTTGGAACTTTAGTGGTAAGAAAGTATTCGATACCTTAACAGCTTCAAAGTTAGCTTTCGGGGATATTAAAGACTCAGATGTATTACGTGCTAAAGCTAAAGTACTACCACCTAACTTAATGGGTTCGTACAGTCTCAAAGCTTTTGGTTACAGACTAGGCGAACACAAGGCTGAGTATGCAGGAGGTTGGGAAGAATACTCTGACGAGATGTTAGATTATTGTAAACAAGATGTACAAGTAACAGCTAACCTATACAGAAAGATAGTAGAGCGTGGGGTTTCAAACCAAGCTCTAGACATCGAGCAAGATGTAAGACGTATCACATCTAGACAAAGTAGATACGGTTGGCAGTTTGCCTGGAAAGCTGCTGAACAATTGTACGCTGAGTTGACAGTTAATAGATTAGATATTGAGAATGAAGTAAGTAAATACTTTCCAGACTTTGTAGACTATAAGGAGTTTATCCCCAAGGTTAATAACCAATCCAGAGGCTATGTCAAAGGAGTTCCTTTTACTAAGGAGATTGTGACTAAGTTCAACTGTGGATCTAGACAGCATATAGCTAGAGGATTAATAGAGCAGTACGGATGGGAACCTACGGAGTTTACTGAGACTGGTATCCCTAAGATTAATGAGGGTATTCTAAAGTCTTTGGAGTACGAAGGTGCTAAGAAGTTAGGAGACTACTTTGTAATACAAAAGACTCTTGGTATGATTGGCGAAGGTAAGAACGCCTGGCTTAAGATGTACAGAGGCGGTAGGATGCACGGACAAGTAGACACCCTAGGTGCTGTTACTGGTCGTATGACACACTCTCGTCCTAACATGAGCCAAGTTCCTGCTTGTTACAGTCCTTATGGTACTGAATGTAGACAGTTATTTATCGCATCCCCTAACAACAGCTTGGTTGGTTGTGATGCTAGTGGCTTAGAGTTGCGTTGTCTTGCACACTACATGGCTAGATATGATGACGGTGACTACGCTGAGATTATATTAAATGGTGATGTGCATACAGCTAATATGAACGCCTTAGGTATTAGCGATAGGAATGTTGCTAAGACTTTTATATATGCTTTCTTATATGGAGCTGGTATAGAAAAGATAGCTACTATATTAGGGTGCTCATCAGCAGAAGCTAAAGCTACTAAAGAAAGATTCTTAACTGAGATTCCTGCGTTTGGTGAGTTAATCGACCAAGTAGCTAAGGCTAGTACAAAGGGTTTCTTATATGGACTAGATCGTAGACGTATACCAGTACGCTCTGCTCACAGTGCTTTGAACGCTTTGTTACAATCAGCAGGTGCTGTAGTAATGAAGAAGGGGTTACAACTACTAGCTCCTAAAGTGTATGAGTATCAAGGGGAGTTTGTTGGGAACATACACGATGAGTGGCAGATCGATGTACCTGAGAGTAATGCTGGAAATGTAGGAGAGCTTGCTGTTCAGGCTATTAGAGATGCAGGAGAAGCTTTTGATTTTCTTTGTCCTTTAGATGGCGAGTACAAAATAGGAAGAAATTGGGCGGAGACACACTAATGATGATACCAAAACTAGAAGACCTATCTTATTTAGAATGTATGACTTGTAAGAATTACTTTTTTATACATGAGATAGGAATGGGAATTAACGATCCAAACTTCTGCCCTTATTGTGGGATAGAATTTACAGAAACTAAAAACGGAGGAACACTAAATAATGAGTCTGACTAAATTAAAAATTAAAAAAAGATTAATATATATTAAAGCAATTAGAAAAGTACTAGAGCAAATGTCAGGTACATTTACTCACAAAACTTCTAAACGTAGAGACCTTATTAAAAACATAGTAGAGTTAGTTAATCTACTTGAGCGTGAAATACGTAGGGACATTAAAACAAATGTCAACTAAGGCTTTAATAGATGGGGATATAATTGCTTATAGGTTTGCCTTCATTAACGAGTTTGATATTGACTTTGGAGATGAAGGAGAACCTTCTATCATTACAGTAGCCAGAGCTGAGGAAGCTATGGTTGATGTAGACCATTTTATTAAATGGGTAGTAGAAACCACAGGAGCTGACAAAGCTGTTGTTTGTCTGAGCGGTAAAGATAATTTTAGGTATAAAGTAATGCCTAACTATAAAGATAATAGAAACGCTTCAACAGTTCCTACTTTAGTAGATGTACTAAAGAACTATATGTACCAAGCCTGGGACGCTAAAAGCGAACCTCAGTTAGAAGCTGATGATTTACTTAGTATTCTACAAGATAATAAATCTATTATATGTACAATAGACAAAGACTTGAATCAGGTACAAGGCATGCACTTTAATTGGAACAAAAAGGACTTATATGAAATTGATGAAATACAAGCGTCGCATTTCTTTTGGACTCAAGTACTTATGGGAGACAGTACCGATGGATATAAAGGTTGTCCTAAAATTGGTAAAGTCAAGAGTAAAAGTATTGTTGATGATTTTATCGAAAGACAACTAAGCGAGCCAGAAATTTGGGAAGAAGTAGTAAACATCTACTACACTAACTACCGTAAGTATGTAGACGAAGAAGCTACAGATCAGTTCATAGAAGAACTAGCACTGGCTAATGCTAGAGTAGCACGAATGGTTCAACGTGGTGAATATAATTTTGAAACACAAGAGCTAACTCTCTGGAGTCCAGAGGGTGGATTAATTAACAATAAATTATAAAATAAAGAAGGAGGAAAGTTACCTTTTTAAAACTTCAAATAACTTGTTGAACTAAGAGCCTCTAGCAATAGGGGCTTTTTTGTTAACCTGCTCCCTAATAGGGAAAATAATCCCGAAATATCCTCCTTTATTAGTTTCCTTTAACCCCTTTTTTAGTTACAATCTAGCTATTAAAGGGGTTTTTTATATATTATGACAACAATAGAAAAAATAAAAGAGATGAGTGCTGCACAACTTTCTGAGTTTATTCCTAAAGACTTAGAAGAAACTGTAGCTTATTTACAAGTGGTACATCCACTCCGCAATCCTGACTCAAAAGTCTCAGAAAGAGAACTTTGGATAGAAGTTGGGAGACAACAACTAATTGAATTTTTAATTAATACATTAAACAAACACGAGGACATAACAGATGTGTGGACCCAAAAAGACTACGATTAATAACGAAGTCAGAGAACAAGATGTTATGCCAGCTATCGATATGAAAGTAGCAGATATAATGATTGGTAGTACTAATGCAAAAAAACAAGCCAAAAAAGGCAAGGGCATTAAACAACTAGAAGTTACAGAAGTCGGTAAAGCACAACAACTAAATACAAATATAAAGCCAGTATCTAATGATATAGGTTATATTTCAGAAGCTCAAAAAAAAGCTCGTGAAAACACAAGCTCACTAACGATTGGTTAACTATGATAGATAGACAGGAACGAGGAATACTTACTCCCGAAAATGTAGCTGAACACAAAGGTAAAGCAGCGAAGCACTATGCTTCTATGGCTACTAAACGTCATACAATCTTGGATAGAGCTAGACGATGTGCTCAACTTACTTTGCCTGCAATTTTAACACCTTCAGAGAATAACGAGTATGATGTACTTACTACTCCTTATCAGTCTTTAGGAGCAAGAGGAGTAAATACTCTAGCATCTAAACTACTATTAGCTTTATTCCCACCTAATACACCTTTCTTTAAAATGAGTATTAGTGATAAAGAAGCTATGGATTTACAACAACAGGCTAAACAACTAGGACTATCACAAGGTAAATCATTTCTTTCAAGCTTAGAAGAAGCCTTGACTAGGTACGAGCGTATAGTTACCCGTGAAGCTGAAAAAGATAGCTTACGTGTTCAGTTGTTTGATGCTCTAAAACTTTGTGTAGCAACAGGTAACGCATTATTGTACGTACCTAAAAAAGGTGATGTAAAAGTTTTTGCTCTAGATAAGTTTGTAATAGAACGAGATTTAGCAGGTAATCCAATACGATGGATTGTTAGCGAAACTATATCACCTAAAGCACTAAGTGAAGAAATTCTTTCTACTCTATCTAAAAAAGACCAAGAAAAATCAGAAGTAGATATTTATACTTATGTAGTTCGTGAAGGTAAAGACACTTATCGTGGATGGCAAGAACTTAAAAAAGGCACAGTAATACCAGAAACAGAAGGTACTTACAAAGCTAGTGAACTGCCTTGGATACCTGTTCGTTGGTCATCTATAGCTGGAGAACACTATGGTCGTGGACTAGTAGAAGAATACTTAGGAGACCTTAACTCCTTAGAAGCTATATCTAAAGCTATTGTACAAATGGCTGCAGTATCTTCTAAGATTTTGTTTATGGTTAATCCTAATGGTACTACTAAGGTACGTGACTTAGCTCGTAAAGAGTCAGGTGATTTCGTTGTTGGTAATGTACAAGATGTTAGTACCCTACAGGTTCAAAAAGCAGGGGACTTCCAAGTAGCTTACCAAACAAAAGTAGGGTTAGAGGAAGCATTGTCATCAGCTTTTCTATTAAACGTAGCTGTTAGACGTAACGCTGAACGAGTTACAGCCGCTGAGATTAGATATGTAGCTGCTGACTTAGAGGATAACCTAGGTGGAGAATACTCTGTCTTATCACAGACATTACAGTTACCTCTTATTCGTGCATTAATGGCAAGATACACTACTCAAAACAGACTCCCAAAACTTCCAACAGGGTCAGTAGAACCTACAATTATCGCAGGTTTAGAAGCTCTTGGAAGAGGACATGACTATGGCAAACTTAAACAGTTTGTTGGAGATGTTATGAGTTTACAAGCAGGACAATTTATAAATATGCCCGATTTAGTTTCTCGTATTGGTATTGCCCAAGGCGTAGAGATGGAAGGGTTAGTTAAATCACAAGAACAAATAGCTCAGGAACAACAAGCCGCTGCTCAAGCACAAGCAGAACAAATGCAAATGCAACAGCAGTTGGATACATTAAAAACAATGGGACCCGAGTTAGCTAAACAAATCACTAAAGAAGGATAATAATGTCAGAAGAAACTATGGATACTAGCGGTTTACCTGCAGGAGCTGTCGAAGGCACTACTCCTCCAGGAGAAGTAACAACAATTCCTAACGGAGTTAATATTCCAATGGGAGAAAACACCCCTGTTAATAATGCAGGAGAAAAGATTCTAGGAAAATTCGAAAGCCAAGAAGCTTTAGTAAAAGCATACCAAGAACTAGAAGGAAAACTAGGATCACAAAATGAACAACAAACAGAAACAACTACAGAATCAGACAACAATGAAATTGTTAACGAAGATGGATCGTTTGACATTTCTCAGTACTCCGAGGAGTTTGCTAAAAATGGAAAATTATCCGAAGATAGTTATCAAGAGCTTTCGGAAGTAGGATTCTCAAAAGAAATTGTAGACGCTTACATACAAGGACAAGCTGCCTTAGGAAATCAATGGGGACAGCAAGTCAAAGCTATGGTAGGCTCAGACGAACAGTATCAAGAACTGGTTGATTGGGCTGGATCAGGAGGCGTTGATAACGAATTTATCAAAGCTTACGATGAAGCGATAGGTTCTATGGATTCTAATCGTGCTAAGATGGCTGTTGAAGCTTTGAAGAGCATGTATATGACATCCAATAGTGACCCTAAACTTCTTGACGGAACCACTAATGGTTCTGGAAGCGGTGATGTATATGAAAGTTGGGCTCAAGTAACATCTGATCTCAATGGTAAACTATATCACAGCGACCCCGCTGAACGGGAAAGAGTTCAGCAAAAACTATCAAGATCAAATATTTAATTTTTGGAGCCCTACTTGATAACCCTGAGGGGAAGTTACAGTAGGACAACTTGCGATTGTTATTTATAGATCAATTTAATTATTAATCTCTAAATATAAGGACATTTAAAATGGCTGACAATTATACTACATTTAGCCGTCCAGGTCAGAAAAATAATGCTGGCAATACGGACGACTTATTCTTGAAGTTGTTCTCAGGCGAAGTTCTTGCAAGTTTTGATCGTACTACGGTTATGCAAGGTCTCGTTCGGGAACGTACAGTAAGCGGACAGAAGTCTGCTCAATTCCCAATGACTGGTCGTGCATCTGCTGGATACCACTCACCTGGTGAAGAAATTACTCCTGATGCTATCGCTAATAACGAAAAAGTTATTACTATCGATGGCTTGATGTATGCTACTACTTTCGTAGACGACTGGGAAGACATGGTCTCTCACTACGAAGTACGATCAGTATACGCAGGTGAGCTAGGTGCTACACTTGGCTTTAACTACGACAAGCATTTGCTTCGTCGGTTGGTACTTGCTGCTCGTGAAGCTAACGAATTAGTTGGTGCTGATACTACTCAGCTTCCTGCAGTTGCTGGTGATAACACTATCACAGATGATACATTCCAGTTATCAGCAGGAGACACAATTACTGGAGACGCTACTTCAGTCGGTGCTAAAGCACAGGCTATTGCTGATGGCATCTTCGCTGCTCAAGCTAAGTTTGATAATGCTTACGTTCCAGAATCTCAGGAAAAATTCTGTATTCTGCGTCCTAAGGATTATTACGATCTTGTAGCAGGTGTTCAAGATTCTGGATTCTCAGTAATCAATCGTGATTACAACGGAGCAGGATCTTATGCTGACGGTAAAGTATTGAAGATTGGTGGAGTTACTATTCTTAAGAGCCCTAACCTTCCTTCAACTGACGTTCAGCGAAGTGGAGCTGCTTCTGGATTAGATTACTATCACTACGGTGACTTCTCTAAAACAGTTGGTATTGTATTCTCTGCTGACGCTATTGGTGCAGTACGCTTGATGGGTCTTGGAGTTCAAACTGATTATCAGGTTGAGCGTCAAGGTACTTTGATGGTTGCTCGTCAATCAGTAGGTATTGGCACTCTCCGTGCAGAATGTGCGGTTGAGCTGGCTATTGCTTAATTAACTTTAAACCCTCTCTATTAATTTAGGGAGGGTTTTATTTATTTTATAAGGACTATATGAATTTACTACCACAAACAGAACTAGAGGCTGTAAACGTATGTTTGCAAAACATCAACGAGTCCCCTATCAATAGTTTAACTACAGCTTTTGGGGATGCTCTTATCGCACAACAGATGTTGCATGACGTTTCTCGCAGAACTCAATCTATAGGGTTGGTATGTAATACGGATTACGAATATGAACTTACTAGAGACAGTAATAACAATATTGCTTTGCCTACAAATTGCCTTAAAGTTTATGACATAGCAGAAGGAACAGTAGCTGTTAGAGACATAGTACAACGTGGTAATAAGTTGTATGATAGAAAAAATAATACTTATGCTTTCGATAAAAATCTAAAAGTAACTTTAGTTTCTTTCTTAGAATGGGAAGACCTTCCACAAGTAGTTCGTAATTTTATTACAATTAATACTGCTCGTAAATTTGCAGCACAAATAGTAGGCGATATAGACATCTATCAACTTACTCAACAAGATGAACTAGAAGCTCGTTTAGAATTTAAACGTGAACAAGTAGACGTTGAACAAGCAAATCTTTTAAGCGACTCCGAATCAGTATTTGGAGTTATTCACAGATCAAGGGATTATCCTAATTATGGCATCTAAATCATATTTTACAGAACAAGTCACAGGACTTCATAATGGTGTATCTACACTACCAGATCAATTACGTAGAGAAAACCAAGCAGAGGAGCAGATTAATTTTATCTCTGATATTAGCAGAGGTCTTGAAAGTCGTAACGGTACAGAGTATATATCTTCTTTAGACTTTGCTACTAATGTAACTAGTAACTCTTATATTACTAAAATAGACAAAGATACAAGACCTATTACTACTGTTACAGATAAAACTCAAACTTTTGAAGATGATTATATTGTAGTCTTTACTGGAGCAGATGACGCTGAACTTGGTGCTGTAGAAATATATGATAAAAATGGGATTCAACAATCAGTATCAAATCCTAATAACACGTATCTTCATACTAACAATCCTCGTAGAGATATTAGAACAACTTTAATAGAAGACTACTTTATAGTATCTAACGCTAGTATAAAAACAGCTATGACTAACGCTTTGTCTCCTAGTGGTGATGAAAGTAAAGTAATTGTATATATTAAACAACTACAACCTACTGCTACTTATCAGATATTTTTAGGTAGTGACAAAGTAGCTGAAAAATCTTTAAACAATGTAAACAACCCTCAAACATTATTAGAGGATTTAAGAGATGACATTAATAATGGATCTAGTGACTTAGATATATCTGCTACATATACAGCTTCAATAGAGCACGGTAATTTAATTATTACTAAAAATAGCGGAAGTATTAGAGGAGACGCTTTTACAACAGTAGATACTTATGGAGATACTCTGCTAGGTATTCTAAATGGTAAACTTTCAAGATATAGTGAACTACCCCCTTCTGCTCCTAATGGAACAATCGTTAATATTGTAGGTGTAGATGCTCAAAATGAATTTGCTAACTACTACGTAAAGTATGATTCTTCCGAACACGTTTGGAATGAGACAGTAGCACCTGGTATTTCTACGACTATTGATTCTAGTACAATGCCCCACTTTATTATTAAAACTGATACTACAACTATCAATCCTGCCACTACTTTAGACGATGGTATTGCTAGAGGAGTATTTCAAATTGTAGAAGCAGGAGATGCTGGCTTAAGTAATCAACGATCAGCAAGTGCTTTTACAGATAGACTAGTAGGCGATGAGGACTCTAACTCTACCCCTTCATTTATAGGTTCTCCAATTCTTGATTTACTATTTTATAGAAATAGATTAATTTATCTAAGTAAAGACAGTGTAGTAATGTCAGCTTCTAATGATTACTTTAATTTATTTAACGACTCTGCAATTCGTGCATTACCAACAGACCCTATTGATATTTTCTTAGCAACTAACTATTCGGTTAGAGCTAAATTTATGGAGCCTTATCAAACTGGTGTTATTGTTTTCTGTGAAGATCAGCAGTTTGCTATTCATTCTTCAGACAGAACGTTATCTCCTGTAAATGTTAGATTAGAACAAGTTACACAATATCAAACAAACGAAGACGTACATCCAGTATCTATTGGAGACCATGTAGTCTTTGCAGGATCTAAAGGTAATAATGCTGTTATTCGTAGGTTCTCTACTAAATCAGGTAGTTTAATTAAAGATGCTATTGAAATGACAAGTCATGTAGATACTTATGTACCTAAAGACATTCGTTTTATGTTTGGCATATCTAATAAAAACATGGTATTTGTAGCTCCTGAAAACGATTTAAAAACTCTTTACGTTTATACCTCTTATATTCAAAACAACAAACTATTACAAGAGTCTTGGTCTAAGTTTACTTTTAACTTTGATATTTTAGGTGCTGTTACATTTAATAATGAAATTTACTTTATTGATAAATCTGGTAATAATAATACTCTTTCTAAATTAGATTTATTTGATCACTCACTAGAAATACAAGTAGATCAGTATAGCCAATCAGAAGGAGAAGATACTGCAGCAGACGGATCAGCTCAATTTGAATTACCATACAAAGTCGAAGAAGATGATTCTTTGATAGCTGTCTCTTTAATTAATGATAAAGTAACTGACATACATACTACAGTTAGAACAGAAGTTTCTTACCCTGATAGTACATTAGATGAGTATGCTTACAGTTCAAAAGCTAAAGTACCTGAATTAGTTCCTTATGTACCTGATGATATAGAATTAAAAGATTCGTACATACCAGAGTACAACGGAAACTACAAGTTTCTTTCTAGTGCTAACAATGACTTTAAAGCGTATTACTTATCCTCTGATTCTCAAAAAAGAAATATTATTAGTTACAATTCTCAAACTCAAAAGTATGAAATCAAAGGATTTGGAGATGATATAAATTTCCCAGACTTTGTAGGTGATTATTCTAGTGCTCCTGATCCAAAAATTCTACCTGCTAAAAACTTAACTACACAAGTAGATACAAATAACTGGAAAATAAATCTAAATAAAAATGGAACTGGCGAAGAACGAGATACCTTTGGAATCTTTAGAGGCTTAGGTAGAGGACAATTAGCCAGTAACTATGTATTATTATCAGGAAGTAATAACTTAAATACAAGCAACGATTGGGAAATTAATGCTTCTATTTATTTTGATTCTAGTACTAAACCTAATAGTCCTATATTTACTACTGTTGATAGTGTGGCTCAAGTTTCTAACAACTATGTAAACTTATACAGATTAGACTCTACTAAAACAGCTAAGTTACAAATGCGTTTAAATAACGTAGTCTATAACTATTATATTGATAACCTATTTACAGATGAGTGGCATGAACTTAAGATTAACTTTTACTATGGTTTAATTTTTGTTTATGATTATAATACAAGACTTACTATTTACGATTCTCCTTCAGGAACTAGAAATGTAGTAGATAGGGTTTCTATAAGTAGTATAAACTTAGAAACAAAAGATTTAAACATTATGAAAGAACACTCTTTCAGTCCTACATCTAAAGGTTATGTTTCAGATTTTAAAATAAGTGATGTAACTAGAAATCATTCTTTAGAATTTGTAGAACATACTTCTACTTCTCTTTTGGGTGAAATTCCTTTTAGGTATATAAGCTTTCAAGACCCTGCGGCTGCTTCAAGTTCTACTCAAAAATTTTCGTTTGTAGGATATATTAATAATAATGCTATGTTTCTTGATAGTGTAATTTATAATGAAGAATATACTTATGTAGAGTTAGCAAATACAGCTAATCGAATGTATAAACACTTTGTTCAATCTGAACTTTATTGGGTTATTGTGAATGATAATAGTGGTGATTTAATAGCTTGGGCTCATGCTGAACCTTTTGAAACAATCCCCCCTGCTACAGAATGGGTAATCAATCAACCTCTTGTTGGTTTTACACTACAAAGTACTAACAAAGATTATAAAAGCAATGCTTTAGAATTACCCCAACACACTTTGTCAGATAATTTTAGACTTACTATGAGAGCAGATTTTGGTACTTCAACAGAATCTGAAGAGATTTATTATTCTAATAACTTTGATTATCAAGGATTATTTGATACAGGAATAGTTACGTTTGGTAGAGTAAACGGCGATAATTATAGATTAGGATTTTTACCTAAAAATTCTACTAATCATCAAGCTTTAAAAATAAGTAACCCTTATGTTTTACCTTTAGTAACTCATACTGATCTTAATAAAAAGCTTTCAAACTTTACAGTACACGAGACTTTTCCTAAATATACTCCTTTAGTTTCAAGTTCAGATGTTTTATTTGTTCCTGAATTAGATCCTTCGTTAACTATTACAAGTTCTGGAGGAGGAGCTAGTCCTGTAGTTAAAGAAGCTTTTAAACTAACTTCTACTACATCTCCAACATTTAATGGTAACGGAGTTTATGTAGCAGAGCCAGGATTAAGCACATGGATTATGACTCCAAAAGCTTCGTTAACTACTGAGTATAAATTTATAAAGACTATAGTTGGTTCGGGTACTTCAGAAAAAATACAATGGAGTATTGCAGAAACTCCTTCAGGGGGTAACGAATCAACAATATTTACAGCTAGTTGGGATAAATTTACTACGTTTGTAGACTCTGAAACAGGAGAATCTGAAGTAGTAGAAAACGCATCTTACCCACAAACTTATCAAGAAATTGACTTTGCATCAAACAACTGTTCTATACTTTTAGATTTGTCAAACTTAATAGATGTTGGAGCATCACAACTAATAACTTTAACTCAACATACTATAATAAAATTTACAAACTCTAATAAAGCTACAATTAGTTTAATTGAAATGAGTGACGGAGTTACTGTATTTCCTTTAGAGGGTGGTGACGCTTCTAATATGGACTCTGTTATATCTGTAACAGCTAGTAGTACAGAAAACTATACTCAAGTTTCAGGAGAGTTTAATACTTATCAGTCTGCTCCTAGCTTTTCACAATTTGAATTTATTCCTTACGGTTATGAAGGTCAATCTTTTGTAGTTAATTGGGGGGACGATACTAAAGATACTGTATCTGCAAGTAACCCTGCAACTCATTCTTATACTACTGCTGTTCCTACTAATACTTATTATAATGACGGAACTGAGTACGTTTACTTTAGGAATCCCCAACTTGGAAATACTTATGATGGTTATAATAAAATAGAAATATTCTATAACGAAGGTGTAGTTTCAGTTTCTATAGATGACGCTAGTGTTTTTCTATCTGACTCTATAAATGGTTCTATAGCGTACACTTATACTTTGAATAATACTTTTGATGGGTTTAATTATTCTTCAAATAATAGTTTCTATGGTAAAATAAACAAAGCTGATGTAACCGCTACTAGTTTTGTAGAAGATGGTAGTGTGCCTACTTTTAACTCTAAGATTACTTCATCTAAACTAAAGTACTTAAAGTTAGATCAAATAGATGGAAATACTTTTAATAACCTATTCGACTATAGATTTGAAACAGTAACTACTCCTACAGGAACTAGTGTTGAAATTTATAATATGTTAGATGAAAAAGATTCTAGTAAAAATGCTACTTTAAGAATTGATGTAGCTGACGCACACAAACCTATTTGGACAACTACTAGTTCTACAGTTAACGATAGACTCCACTATGAGTTTGATGATAGTACTGAACAAGAAGTAGGAGCTACAGTAGATAGTCAAGGTAGTACAGCAGGAAGTAAAGTTACAGATTCGTCAGGAAATAATTTACATGGTACTATGAAAATAAACGATATTCAAAGTTATTTGAGTTGTTGGGCAGATGCACCTAGTATTAGTTTTTACGATAGAATTATGAAATTTGGTTACCCTACTGAAAACCTTTATACTCTTTCAAGTTACTTCTTAAAACGTAATGGGGAACCTGTTGCTACTGGAAGATTAAACTTGAAATCCTTAGAAGTATCTTTTGCTGAAGCAGTAAACTTTGAACTAGAGATTACTCCAGAAGAAAGAGACTCTTATATAAAACAATTTACTAGTGGCGTAGGACAAATAAGTTCTGATACTATTAACATAGTAAAAGGAACTCATAAGTTTGGACTAAACGCTTTAGCTAAATACTTAACTTTAACATTAAAAAATAACTCACCCTTTAGGTCTAGGTTTACAGCCCTAGGATATGAAGGATCATTTATTAACAGGAGCAAGATTCGATAATGGCACAATCAATTATAGAAAAAACAGGAGCTCAAGTAATTGGTAATAATTACGTTATCGACTACTCTTCTTTGAACACATTAAAAAACTTCACAACATTAACAATAATACACATTATTAATTATGGGACAACTGACGAACAAAAAGTTACTCTGTCAGGAACTACTGATTATAGTATAGATACTAATAATTTAGAGGTTACTATTGACAGTACTGCAGTAACTATTGACTCAGCCAACGATAGAGTAGCAATTCTTAGAACTACAAGTGTGGCTAATCCAGCAGTATCTTTTAGTGATACAGCATTACTTACTGATACTGATTTAAACACAGCAGTACAACAGTCAGTATTTCGTTTACAAGAACTCAATGAACAAAATGCAGATGGCTATGATACTTCTTCTTTAGCTATACAACAACAAGTTCAACAAGCTTTAAATGCTGTTAATGCAGTTACAGGAGCAGGATGGGTTGTTAATAGTCGTATTGCTGATGAAGCTGTTACCAGTAGTAAAATAGCTAGTGGAACTATTCGTGGAGAAGATTTAGATGTAGCGAACATTCGTGCAACTCTTGCAGAAATTATTTATCCAGTAGGTTCTATTTACGCTAACTTTAGTGATAGCGTTAATCCTAGTGCTTTATTTGGTTTTGGTTCTTGGACTAGAATACAAGGAAGAGCAATGGTAGGCTATCAAGCAGGAGATGCTGAGTTTGGTGGTTTAGGAAATACTGGTGGGGCTAAAACTCATACACTTACTTCTACAGAAGCAGGAGTAGGAGAACATGCTCATGTTGTTTATGTTTCAGGACAAGGAGGAGGACCTACAAAAACTTTTACAATAAGTTCAGGAGGTCGTATGTATCACGAAAATAAAGGACATACAGCTAGTACGTCACAAACTGGAGTTAAAACTGGAGAAGCTGCTACACAATCTAAGAGTGCTGAACAACCTCATAATAATTTACAGCCGTATGTTGTAGTGAATCTTTGGTATAGGACTGCTTAATGTTTTATTTAAAACGACTTAAAACACCTCAAGATAAGTTCGAAGCTTCTAAGCTCCACTTTCGTCCTAGCGACATTGTGGAGTTTACTGGAGCTACTGGACTTCCCTGGGAGTTTGGGTACTCTCAAGCCTTAGAAGAAAGTGATATGCTTTGGTCAGGAATTAATCACAAAGGAAATATGGTATGTGCTGGAGGATTTATTATTACTCCTAAAGTATTAGTACCTTGGTTTGCAGGGACAGAAGAAAGTCATAATGAAACTATGGGATGGTGTAGGTTAGGTAGAGACCTAACAAAGTTGTTTAAAACATTTGAATTACCTATGAGTAACTATGTATGGACAGAAAATAATTTAACTATGAAATGGCTAAAAGTACTTGGCTTTAAAATCGATAAGTCAAAAGAACATGAATTTTATTTTGGTGTAAAGTTCTATGAATTTTACATGGGTAAAAAACGAGAGGAAGTATTAAATGTGTGATCCAGTAACAGCAGGTATGATTATAGGAGGAACTGCTTCAGGAGGGGCTAGTATCTTCGGAGGCATCCAAGGTAACAAAGCAGCTAATGCACTAGCTAGAGCTCAAGCAAACGCTGCTAAAGGTCAATTCTTTGAAGACCAGGCTAGGGTAAACCTTAACTATCAAAACGATTTAGAAGCTATAGAACAAGAAGAAAATATAACAGCTAACGCACAAGCTTCTGAAGAGGCTAATATTTTAGTAGCTATAGGGGATGCTGTTCCTATGGGGAACTCTACTAATAAAATAATGCAAAATGCTATAGCTTCTGGAGCTTTAAATATGGCTGCTTTACAAGGCACAGCAGAAAATAGAAGACAGCAAGCTGTTTACCAATACAAAGATAACCAAACAAATTACTTAGGAAAACTTGAAGAAATTAAAGGAAACCTTAATCAAAGTTTTAAATCAGGATCTCAACTAGCAATAGAAGCTACAGGTGCGTTTATCCAAGGAGCCTCTCAAGGTGCTTCAATAGGCAGTAACATCCAACAAGGACAACTAGCTAGTGCACAATTAAACCAATTAGAATCTTCAGAAATGTTAAGTACTGTTGAAGGTATGTCTAGTACTGGCAGTAGTGGAAGTTATCAAACTCAAACATTTCAAAACTTAGCGGGGCAATCATAAAATGGCTAAACAAATTAGAGAAAAACAATTTAATGTACAACAAGCATCTAAAGTAGCTACTGAAGGCTCTGCTTTTGATGATAGTGGTGTAAGACTTGCTCAGTCACTGTCAAGTCTTGTATCTGATGCAGGGCAGTTTGGGGATCAACTAAGTGGAATGTACGCTAAGAGTAAACAAACAGAGTTAAAACAACAAGAAAAAATTAGTGAAGATAGAGCTTACGATGATTTAGCTTCAGGACTAAAAGCAGATCCTAACTTTTTAGGTAAGTACGATAACATTCCAGCAGGATGGACTGATGTAAAATGGACAGCTTATAACACTATGAAAGCTAACTCTGATCTTGTTAAATTTTCAAGTAGTCTTGATACAGCACGAGAAAATTATCTTACCAGCGTAGCTAATGATCCTAATCGATCTTTTATTCAAGCTGAGTTAGATACTGTGTATCAAAATACTTTTGATCAAGCACTAAGAACAAGTAACGGTAATGGTTCTTGGATGCAAGTCTTTTTACCTAGAGCCACTTCTGCTTTACAAAATAAAGCTACTGCTGACAGAGCTCAAAGATCTAAAAGAATGCAAGCTGCATTTGAAGAAAAAGCTAATAACTCTATTCTTGGGGCTGTAGCTAATTTTAATTTTTCTAGTATAACTCCTGAAGTAGAAAAAAAATCTAATGATTACTATTTGAGCCAAGGAGTTGCAGATCCTAGTAGTACGGATATTTTTCATTATGCTAGAGCCGGTGAAATTAATAAAGCTTACCAAGAAAACAGGCAGCTTAGAAAAGACTTAGGATTACCAGTTGATAAAGATTCTATAGTAAACGTCTTCAAACAACTTGCAAGTCAAGAGGATGACTTAACACCAGTTATGGAAATCTTATTAGATATGGAAATGCCTGGTACTGGAGGACTAACTTTAGGAGAGTCTGGTCAACGTGTAAAGCTTTTAGAAGTTTTAGAAGATGCTCAAGAAGATAGATCACAAGGAATAAAAAACAGCGTTACTGTTGAAACCTTTGACTTAATTGATTCTAATAAAACTGCAACTCGTACTGAGTTAGAAAAAATATCTAAGAGTACAAAGGTTACTAGTTTAGTAACTTTTCATAACTTATTAAGAGATCAGAATAGCGAACTAGATAGATTAGAACTTGATATTCTTAAAGCAGAACCTGAAAACAAAACTGAATTATTACAAGCTCTTAATAGACAACGAAATAATAATAAGAATTTAATTAGCAGAGGTAACGGAGTTTACTTTGCAGATCAAGATAACTCTTCTCAACGACCAAGAATTTTTAAAGCTAGAATGTTAGGGGAGATGTCAGATGAAGAATTATTTGCTGAAAGACACAATTTAAAAGCAGAAACATTTGAAGATATGTTGTATTTACAAGACAACTTAAAAGAAGGAACAGATGTAATTATAAGAGAGTTTGTTAAATTACTAGGAGTAGATCCAGGAGAAAGAACTATGGAAGAAATGGCATTCTCTAGGTTATTTAAACCTGGGAGTGCTGAAGATGCAGCTTTAAATTCTTTTAAAGAAAAATTATTTGCTGGAGGAACTAAGAAAATTATAGAATACTACAATGAGTTTGATACTGAAGCAGTAACAATACAAACTAAATTTTTAAGCGATCCAGACGTTAAAGAGTTATATGATAATGTTTTAAAAGCTAATGCAATTATAGAAACAACGAGAGAAGATAATTTTGTTTTGTATAAAGAAGACTCAACAGCATTTTTTAATAAAGTATCAGATCCTCAGGAACTTGCTATTGTTTATGAAAAATTAGGTAGCGACAAACAAAGAGAAGAGTTTTCTAATAACCTGACCCCAGAAGAAATAAAAAAAGTACAAATTTACTTGGATAAATAATATGGAATATGTAGAACCTGAATATTTCCCAGAAGATATGCCTATGCCTTTAAAAAGAATGTATAGG
>VMHT01185275.1_pt1 | contig 33309 bp, 53 predicted proteins | sample 4693611 | NCBI WGS metagenome assembly VMHT01 (sample SAMN12280063, study PRJNA550983) | marine metagenome | isolation source: seawater sampled from same location over 5 years 0.02-0.2 micron viral filtrate | place: USA: collected off the coast of southern California halfway between the port... ...
GGATATGTTTTATTTGGTAACTATACTATTAATGTTATAAGAACACCCACATCCAATGATAGTTTTAGTAATTTGAAATTTGAAAGTGTTATAAAGGGTAGTGGTGGAAGAGGCGGAGCAGCTCCTGTAGATTTGGTTTCAAAAATGTTGAATGGTAATAATATCAGTTTTAAAAACAGACATCAAGATTATCCAACTAATGCATCCGAATTTAATAATGATCGTAGAAATTATGAAAGAATGTATGGTTTTTTGAGATCAAAAATTGATATGAAAGGTGATAGAGGATATGAAAACTTTAAAGATACTATACTCTCAATGTATAGATCGGGAAATTCTAAGAAAAAAGCAGTTGCACAATCCAAATTAATGCAGTTGGCATTTTTTTATGAATGTTTAAATAGTTCGAAAGGAAAAGGGGCAGAATTCTGGACAGATTTATTTTATCTATCAATCAAAAGAAATGTGAATGTAATTGGAAATAGATTTGCACCTCATGGAAAACTTGATGTAAAACAATGAACCCACAAGTTAAAGAATTATTACAATCCTTCGAAACGGACTCAAAGGCACCCAAAAGGAAGTATAATGACTTTCTAGCATACGTCTATGTGACCTTTGATAAAAAAATCTCATCAAGCAAGGCAGATAAGATTATAGATAAATATATAAAAATGAGGAATAGTGTCCTCAGTTACATTGTTACAAACGAAAAATCTATAATTAAACAACTGAACAAGTAATGAAGAGTTTCTTCCAATTTTTATTCGAATCTACAGCAGTTCAACAGGCCGCAAGATTGGGTCTGAAGAGTGATGGGCATGGTGGATGGTATGATAATAACGGAGAGTTTGTTGCGAAGACAGAGAAGGGATCTCTAAAGTTTTATAATAAGAGACAAAGAATTGGAAGACAGGATCCTCCATCAACCGATAAAGAAAAGAAACTTTCACAAACAACATACGAAAAGCAACCAGCACAAGAACCGACTCAACAAAAAGCAGCAGCACCAGAACAACCTGCCGCACAAGATGCTCCTGCACAACAAGGACCACCAGCAGTAGAAAAAACAAAGGGAACACTCACAATTACATTTGGTCGTTTTAATCCACCGACAACAGGACACGAAAAACTATTAGATAAAGTTGCCGCAAGTTCTGATGAAGGTGATTATATTATTGTACCTTCACGTAGTCAGAATAAGAAAAAGAATCCATTAGACCCTGATACAAAGGTTTCAGTAATGAGGCAGATGTATCCGACTCACAGTGAGAAGATTGTAAACGATCCTGCGAATAGAACAATCTTTGATGTTCTGAAGAAGGCACATAATGATGGGTATACAAATGTAAGAATTGTTGGTGGTGGAGATAGAGTTCAGGAATTTGAAAGATTATCAAATGATTACAATGGAAAACTTTATGCCTTTGATAATGTAGAGGTTCTTTCTGCTGGAGATAGAGATCCTGATGCAGAAGGAACAGAAGGAATGTCTGCATCAAAGCAAAGAAAAGCAGCAGCAGAAGGAGACTTTGCAGCATTCCGTAAAGGTATTCCTTCTACGATGAATAGTAAGCAAACAAAAGACCTTTATAATACTCTTCGTGCTGCGATGCAAATCAAAGAAGGATGGAACATGTGGGAGATTGCTCCTAAGTTTGATTGGAAAAGTCTTCGTGAAAACTTTATCAAAAAGAAAGTTTATGCCGTTGGTAGTATAGTAGAAAATCTCAATACAGGATTAGTTGGTAAGATTATTCGTCGTGGAACTAACTATCTGATTTGTGTCACCGAAGACAACATTATGTTTAAGTCCTGGATTAAAGATGTATCCGAAGCAACTGTCAATGGAACAGAAAAGCAAGGAGTTCCTCCCGACCAAAGACTTGTGGGAACTGATTCTTATAGGAAGTATGTTGAGACAATGGTTCCTGGAAGTGAGCAGGGAAAGCAGTTTATAAATAAATATAGAAAAAAGTAAGAATTACTAGATCTTCCAATGGATAAAAATATTTTTGAAGAAGGTCCTCGCAGAGGTCATGCCTCCGGAAATACGAGTATTGAGCAGCAAGCATCACAACTTGCTTCCGATATTAAGTATAAAGCAAGGCAAAAAATGAAGGGAACTTCGGGATCTAACATGAGTCCTGGACAAGTTCAACAACTCTATAGATCTTTACTCGGTTCTTCAACTGCTCCCGGTGCTGTTAAGGCAATTGTAAAGAAGAATTTATTTAAGGAGCAAGTTGATACTGGTGTTGTTCCTGTGTCTGAGCACGTTAAAGGTTCTACATCTTACGTTTATACTAGAGTTTTCTTGGAAGCAGAGGAAAGGAAGTTTGTTATTAAAGTTGTAGATAAGGCAACTGGTAATACTTCTTACAGAAAAGGAGATCGTGCTAAGATTGCTGAACTGAGAGCAAATAAGAACATTGCTTCTGTTGAGATTACTGGTCGTAAAGAAGTGGATGATGCTTATAAGGGTGATCCAAAACCAAATTATGGTGGTAAGAAGGCAAAGAAAGATTATGATGGTGATGGTAAAGTAGAATCCGGAACGGCAGAGTATATGGGTTCTAGAGACAAAGCCATTAAAAAGTCGATGGCAAAAGAAGAAGTGATCTATGAGAAAGAAGAGAATGGTGATAAGAAACTTGATGTAATGAAAGGTAAGAATACTGTAAAGATTAATCCAAGTCTTGGTGAGAGTATTCGTGCCGAACTTGATTTACTGAAGGTGCAAAAAGTTGAAGAGGAAATGGCTGCAGCAAAAGCAGCAGGTCCTTCTCCTGAAGAAAGACAGCAACTTATGAATAAGGATAAGATGCTGAAGAAAAAGATTATGATGCAGAAGCAAACAATGCAGATGCAAAAGCAAGGAAGACTTCCTATTAATTATAGTGAAGAGTCTGAAAAGAATGAAAAGAAAGACGGAGAAAAAGATGGTACTTTCAATGCATTAAGGACCATGAAACCTGATCCTGAAAAGGATGATCCAAGATCAATGCCAACCGCAATTAATCTTGCCAAAAACAAATTGAGAGCAATGGGTCTCAAGATGTCTTATGATATGGAAGGTGATATGGTTGAAGCAACCGAAGATTCCCTGAAAGACCGTCGCATGGAACGTGGTGGTGTTGATGGCAATATTCGTTATGACAAAGCACCTAAACCTACCAACACTGTTGGTAAAAAGAAACCCTATGATGGTATGTCTGCAATTGAAAAAGTAAAGGCAAGTATCCGTGCCAAGCATGGACAGGGTGCTATCATGGACACAAAGAAGAAGTAATGCCTGCAGTATCACAAAAGCAACAGAAGTTCTTTGGAATAGTTCGTGCTATCCAAAAAGGTGAGATGGCACCGACGACTCCTGAGACTGCAAAGGCAGCTGCTGATATGAAGAAGAGTGATGTGAAAGACTTTGCATCTACTAAACATAAAGGTCTTCCTGAAAAGAAAAAAGTTCAGGAAAAGATAGACTATGCCGATACCAAGCAAATGAAAAAGTTTGCTGATGAAAAGAAAAAGTTTGCTAAGACTGACCAAAGAATGAAGTTTGGTAAGTTTTATGATAAGGCTAAAGAAGCAAAAGATAGATTGCGTCCTGGTGAAGTTAAAAAGTTAGTTGACGGTAAGTGGGTATCAAATAAAGATTAAGTCTGCTATATAGTTTAGACTTCTGGTTCGAACTATGTTAGCATTTTTACTTCCACTCGCATCCAAAATTATCAAAGATGCCGTTTCAAATATTCCAGAGAATGAAGAACTCGGTGAGAAGATGGTTGAGATCTGTCTTGTTATTCTTGCTAAAGCAGTTAAGTTGACCAAGACTGATATGGATGATCAACTTCTTGAGGTTGTTACAAAGTCGATTCGTGCCAGAGAGGCAGAATAATATATAAATATCAGTATAAAGAATTATAGGTAAGGGAACATGGCTCTTTGGGGCAGATCAGAATTAGTATATAATACGGGCAAAGTTAATGTCCACTTTACTGAAAAAGAAATTCGTAGACATAGTGGTAGTATTAATTTTACAACCGCAGGAATTCAAACTGGTGATGTAATCACTGTTGGTAATGGTGTAACCGTTGGTTCGGGTTCAACCGTTGGTTTTGCTATTGTTAGTGGTATTGTTGGTGTTCATACACTCTCAATCTTTGGGACGGATGATTTGGTTGGGAGTGGCACCATTCTTTCCCAAGATTACTACATCAATGAGAAACCAAAATATGTGTTGGATGATTCCACATATGATGCACCAGAAGTTCAGTCAAATAGAACTGTAGCTATTGTTGGTGTTGACGAAACTGAAGCAACAGCTGCAAAGGCAACAAAATATGCAGTTCAACATGCTGGATGGGTCGGTATTATGACATATACTGATACTCACGGAAATCTCAGAGTTAAATCTGAAACATTAGTTGCGATGTCTGGAATCACTAGTGATAGGGTAACTACCTTCACTCCAGGTCTTGAGTAATAATTACGTGTAATATAGTATGAGATTTGATGAATTGAACGAGAGTAATTACTTACTCTTTGCTATAAAATTTTACGATAATCCTCAGGCAGTAACTAAGGATGATTTTGAAGACGATTTAAAACGTATCAAATACATTAAAAGGTTACTGAAAAGATATAAGAATACTGGGGAACTCAAAACACATCTCATACTCAATCACTTGACGGTCTTGTTCAATGTTTTCAATGAAGCAGCAATTCCCTTACTGTTTTATAATTTAGAACGTGAACTCTGGCCATATATTAAAAGTTTTTTATTATTTTTAAATAGAATATCAGAGTATCCTAAAACTGAAATAACTGAATTGAAGGAAGATACGTATTGTCTGGAACAATTACAAGAAATCTGATGGATATTGATAGGATTATTTCTAAATTTAGAAATATAAAAGAAGCAGCACCAACTAATAATATTGGCAGTGGAAATATTGGCACATACGATAAGTTTTTATTTCCTCCTGCTGAAGATACATTAGATCAAGACTATCAGTCTCCGGGACAATCTGGATTGGCAAAGTGGAGATTCTCCAATGTTTATCCGGTTCAAAAGTTATCATTATCAGACATAGATAATATGGTAGATGCTTCTAAGGAGTTTACTAACGTTATGGACGATAGAAGATTATCAAATATAATGAATATGGCTCGATCCATTAGGGAAGAAGCAATTGCTAATTCTGTAGGTGGTGGTGGTGTTGCTGGATTAACTGGAGAACCTCCTGTTAATTTGAAAAAGAAGAAGAGACCTCCTATTTTAGCTAGAGGTAAAATGCCTGGTGCTAGAAAGAGGTGGAGTAATGGATGACATTACTAATAACGTTAATTCAGCAATACTAGAACGGGTTGAGAGGGTCGTAGAGGCACTCCAAGATAACTCTGTTAAGATGGGTGCATTGCTAGCAGTTCATAATGAGAAGTTAGATAAACAAGATCGTATTGATGCCGTTCTTTTTGAGAAAATAGAATTTCTTCACAAAGATATGCAACGAGCTACAGATGAAATAAAGAAAGGATGTGAAAGAGATATAAGAAAGATTGATGATCGTCTTCGTCTTATGGAAAAGAAGATGTGGAGCATTGCTGGTTCTCTTGTTGTAATATCATTCTTGGTCAGTATGCCAGGTCAAAAACTTCTACAGAGTTTCTTGACTCCCGTCGCACAAAAGGTTATAATAGAACCAGTAAGGTAGTGCCTATACATAATGGATCTGGTTGACTCCAAGTATATTGGGATGATATCTTCTCGTCTTCAGAAGTTCAAGAGAGTTAAAGATAACCTCTATAACTTTCGTTGCCCTATTTGTGGTGACTCACAGAAGAATAAAAATAAGACACGGGGATATATCTACCAGGTCAAAAATAATACTAACTTCAAGTGCCATAACTGTGGTGCGAGTATGTCCTTCAATAACTTGCTGAAGGAGATTGATGTAAGTCTTCATAAGCAATATACTCTTGAGAAGTTTAAGGAAGGTTATACCGGCAGAAACTTTGTTGTCGAAGCACCAAAGTTTGAATTTACAAAACCAGTATTCAAGAAATCTATTAATCTTCCAAAGGCATCAACAAATTCTTTTGCCAATGAATATCTTGTAAATCGTAAGATAGATCCAGATAAGTTTTATTATGCTGACAAGTTCATGGAGTGGACGAATACGCAGAAACAAACCTTCGACACTATCACTAGGGATGAAAGTCGCATCGTGATACCAATGTATGATGAGAACAAAAATCTCATTGGATTTCAGGGCAGAGCATTGGGAAAATCATTCACTAAATATATCACCGTGATGTTGGATGAGGAAGCACCTAAGGTTTATGGAATCGAAAAAATTGACAAAACAATTTCCGTTTATATCACAGAAGGACCTTTCGACTCAACATTCATTTGCAACTCGATTGCTATGTGCGGAGCTGACGTTGACATTAGTAACTGGGGCATTCGTAATCCTGTTTGGATTTATGATAACGAACCACGCAATCGAGAAATCGTCAATCGAATCGGTAGAACAATCGATAATGGCAACTCCATAGTGATTTGGCCGACGAATATAATACAGAAAGATATCAATGATATGGTTCTTTCTGGACATGATATTATGTCTGTGGTAGAATTAAATACCTATTCAGGATTAGAAGCAAAAATTAAATTTAACAATTGGAAAAAAATATGACCAACGGGACAAAGGTAACAAAAAGAAATGGAAAAAATGAACCTCTTGATTTAAATAAACTGCATGTAATGGTAGAAGAGGCATGTAAAGATCTTGCTGGTGTATCTGCAAGTCAGGTTGAGATTCAATCTGGTATTCAGTTTTATGATGGTATTACAACAGATGAGATTCAGGAGATTTTAATTCGTTCTGCATCAGACTTGGTAAGTCTGGATAATCCCAACTATCAGTTTGTTGCCGCACGACTTCTTTTGTTTGCCGTTCGTAAGCAATTGTATGGTCGTATGCACGAAACTCCAACAGTAAAGGAGCAAGTTGAGCAATGCGTTGCTAAAGAAGTTTATGATGCAGAAATACTTGACCTGTATTCTGATGAAGAGTTTGATAAACTTCAGTCCTTTATTGATCATGATCGGGACTACTTGTTTACTTATGCAGGTTTACGTCAAGTCTGCGATAAGTATCTTGTGCAGGACAGGAGTAATGGTAAGGTATATGAGACTCCACAGTTCATGTATTTGTTGATTGCCGCAACCATATTCTCTAAATATCCAAAGGACACGAGACTAGATTACGTTAGGAAATATTACGATGCAATCTCAAGACACAAAATCAACATTCCCACACCTATCATGGCAGGGGTGCGAACTCCACTTCGACAGTATGCTAGCTGTGTTCTTGTTGATGTTGATGACACCCTCGATAGTATCTTTTCTAGTGACATGGCGATTGGCAAGTATGTTGCTCAACGTGCAGGAATCGGTATCAACGCAGGTAGAATCCGTGGCATCAACAGTAAGATCAGAGGTGGTGAAGTACAACACACAGGTGTTGTCCCGTTCCTTAAAAAGTTTGAATCAACTGTACGATGTTGCACTCAAAATGGGATTCGTGGAGGTTCAGCCACAGTACACTTCCCAATCTGGCACATCGAAATCGAAGACATCCTAGTTCTTAAGAACAATAAAGGAACAGAAGACAACCGAGTGAGGAAACTTGATTACTCTATACAAATTTCAAAAATCTTTTATGAAAGATTTATCAAAAACGAAGACATCACACTCTTCAGCCCTAACGATGTTCCAGGTTTGTATGATGCTTTTGGCACTCCTGAGTTTGACGACATCTATGTGGGTTATGAACAAGATGGATCAATTCCGCGCAAGACTATTGGAGGTCAAGAATTATTTTTCGACCTCTTGAAAGAACGTGCCGAAACTGGTAGAATATACATCATGAACATTGACCATTGCAATTCTCACTCGTCCTTCATGGACAAGGTTGAGATGAGCAATCTGTGTCAAGAGATTACTTTGCCTACTAAACCTTTACAACACATTGATGATGAAACTGGGGAAATTGCTCTGTGTATCCTTAGTGCTATTAACGTTGGTAAAATTAGGGATCTTGAAGATCTTGATGTTCTTTGTGATCTTGCTGTCAGGAGTCTTGATGAACTCATTGATTTTCAGGGATATCCCGTCAGAGCAGCAGAGATCGCAACCAGAGCACGTCGTTCGTTAGGTATTGGTTATATCGGACTGGCACACTACCTTGCTAAGCACGGGCATAAGTATGAGGATCCTGAGGCATGGAAGTCTGTCCATGATTTAACAGAGGCATTCCAATACTATCTCATTCAGGCAACTGTCAATCTTGCGAAGGAAAAAGGTGCATGTGAATACAGTCATCGTACCAAGTATGGTAATGGAATTCTTCCAATAGATACATATAAGAATGAAGTAGATGAAATAGTTCCAAATGAGCTTCAGTACGATTGGGAGAGTCTTAGGGCACAAGTTAATCAATATGGAGTTAGGAACTCAACATTGTCCGCACAGATGCCTTCGGAGAGCAGTTCCGTTGTGTCAAACGCAACAAATGGAATTGAACCACCTAGAGGATACTTGTCCATTAAGAAGTCCAAAAAAGGGCCTCTTAAGCAGATTGTTCCACAATATGGAACACTGAAGAACAATTATGATCTTCTTTGGGAAATGAAATCCAATAAAGGATATATTAATATTGTTGCCGTAATGCAAAAATTCTTTGACCAGGCAATTTCTGGTAATTGGAGTTACAATCCGGAACACTATCCCAATAATGAAATTCCAGTGTCTATCATGGCACAGGACCTATTAACTACATATAAGTACGGTTGGAAGACCAGTTACTATCAAAATACATATGACATCAAGACTGATGAAATGGATGATTCCAATGAGTCACTTGATAGTTTAATTTCTCAATTAGAAACCGCAGAGGAGGAAGACTGTGAGTCTTGTAAGATTTAAGGCAAATAAAGAGGAGAGACCAGTGGTCGATTCTATGACCGTGTTCAATGCAGAAGAGGTAGACACTAAAAAACAACCAATGTTCTTTGGAAAACCATTAGGTATTCAGAGATATGATTCTTACAAATATCCAATCTTTGATAAACTTACAACACAACAATTGGGATACTTTTGGAGACCTGAAGAGGTCTCCCTCCAAAAAGATCGTGCGGACTATCAGACATTACGTCCTGAGCAGAAGCACATTTTTACCAGCAATCTTAAGTACCAGATCATGCTGGATTCTGTACAAGGGCGTGGTCCTGGGATGGCTTTTATCCCTTACTGCTCACTACCTGAGTTAGAGGCATGTATGGAAGTCTGGGGGTTTATGGAGATGATTCACAGTCGTTCATACACTCATATCATTAAGAACGTTTATTCAGACCCTTCAGATGTGTTTGATCACATTCTGAATGATGATCGCATTGTAGAACGTGCAATGAGTGTGACAGAAGCATATAATGACTTTATTAATGCAGCACATCATTATGATAGTACTAGTGATTGGCAACACGCATTAGAAGGAGTTCCTTATGCACAAGTTTCAAGATATGAACTCAAACGCAAACTCTTCAAAGCAGTTGCGAATGTTAATATCCTTGAAGGTATTCGATTTTACGTATCATTTGCTTGCAGTTTTGCTTTTGGCGAACTCAAACTTATGGAAGGAAGTGCAAAGATCATCTCACTGATTGCCAGAGATGAGAATCAACACCTTGCTATTACTCAAAATATTCTGAAGAAGTGGAGAGAAGGTGATGATCCTGAAATGGCAAAAATCTTCAAAGAAGAAGAGCAGTGGTTGATCAATACTTTTGAGAAAACTGTAAATCAAGAAAAACTTTGGGCAGAGTATCTGTTCAAGGATGGTTCGATGATTGGTCTGAATGATAAATTGCTTCAGCAATATGTGGAATGGATTGCCAATCGTAGAATGAAATCAATTGGACTGAAACCAATCTATGACGTACCCGCAAAGAATAACCCACTCCCCTGGACGGAACATTGGATTTCGTCGAAGGGTCTTCAAGTTGCTCCTCAAGAAACTGAGGTTGAGTCTTACATCGTCGGAGGAATCAAACAAGACGTTACCGAAGATACCTTTGCAGGATTTAGTCTCTGATTCATATGCAGCATACCGGGAGGCAGCAAAATCTGATGACTTCCTCTTTGGTGATTATGATGGGTATAAAGCATTTGAAGATTTAGATCAAGAGGACTCCTAAGGGGGGTCCTTTTTTTATAAATATCCTTATAAAGGGTATAAAGAAATTAAGATGAAATCCTTATCACAATCAGAATATGGAGAACTTAGAGATCTCTATAGTAGTGTTTATGAAACTGAAGAAATTATTGAAGAGGAATTTGTACATGAGATCTGTGACGAACTAGTTGAAGAATTGGTTGCAGAAGGATACTCTGAAGAAGATGCTATTGTAATTGTTGAAGATGCTGCCAACGATTACATTGATGAAGCAAAAGTCACTTTTGGTAGTGATACTGCTCCTATCAGAAAGTCTGGTTCTCCTGTAGGGGCAAGAAGAAGATATGGAATGAGAAAGGCAGGAGATGCTCTGCAAGGTGCTAAGAAAGCAGCAGGAAGTGCATACAAGACTGCTAAATCAAAAGCAGCTGGTGCCGCAGTGGACGTTGCTGTGGCAGGTAGTATGGCAAAGAAAAAGGTAGGTGAAGTTAAAAAGGCAGCACAAGAAGCACCTGGTAAAGCAAAAGCAGCAGTCACCACAGCAGCATCAGATGCAAAGAAAAAGGCAAAGAGTGGTATTAAAGGATTCATTAAACGTCAAGCACAGAAGGTTGTGAGTCGTATGAGTGAAGAAAATGTAGAAATTGAAGAAGGTATGAAACCACTTCCTAAGAATAAAATGTTCCGTAAGGCAGGAAACTTAGGTCGTGATGTTGTCAGTCCTTCTGTGACTGATGACCAACGTCAAAAAGCATATGATCGTTCTAAGAAGATTGTCAAGACTCTGAACAAAGCAAATGAAGAACTCGAAGCAACCGGATTATTCTCCGAAAAAGAGATTGTTGCTATAGAAGAAGCAATGAGTTCTTATGATCGCAATCGTAAGAGAGCAGCACAAAGAGCAGCAGATAGAAATGCTGCGAGAGCTGCCGGTAAGACTGGTGTAGTTCCTGGTGTAGGTTATGTAACTCCTAATAAGGAGAGAGAAACTTATACTGACGAGAAAGGAACCGTTCGTCATAAGTCTGGTGCTAAAAGCGAGTAAGTAATATAAAACTCACATAATATTCTAAGGAGGCTTGACAAGTCTCCTTTTTTTATGTAGACTAGGTTTGTCCCCGTTAAAGATAAATAATAGCTCATATAATACTATAGTATGAGTTATGATAATCCATGGAAATATAATGAGAAACCTTTTGATAGTGACGCTATTGGGAACTACTTCGGTTTTGTTTATCTTATTACCAATAAGTCAAACCAACGACAATACATTGGGCGAAAGTATTTTTGGTCGTTTAGAACCCCACCGGGAAAAAAGAGAAAAGTAAAACAAGAATCTGATTGGAAGAAGTATTATGGTTCTTGTCCTGAATTAAAGGAAGATATAAAAAAGTATAACAAAGAGATCTTCAGTAGAGTAATACTAAGTCTTCATGAGAAGAAGGGAGACTGTAACTTTGAGGAGACCAAGCAGTTGTTTCTAAATAATGTCTTATCTGAGGCACTTGACAATGGGGACCCTGCATTTTATAATAGTAACATTCTCGGCCGTTACATGCGGAAAGATTATGGAAATTTTGGAAAAGACTCTGCAAGTAACTCATGAGTGGGCAGTTGACAGAATGCACATTCTCTGTGACTTAAAGACCGATGATGTGCTAAAATCTGTAGAAGATGCTCATGCTATTCAGTCAGAGTTTGCCGAATGGCTAGACCCTAATCTTGAGGATCATGAAATTTACTCACTCGAATATCTTGGAGACGATTAATGCTTGAGTTACTTTTAACATTAACACCAATTGATTATCATCATCTTGCAAAAGTTGTACAAGTAGAGGCAACAAAAAATACTGCTGATGAATATTGTGTTGCTGTTTCTGTATTAAATCGAGTAATATCTGACAAATTTCCCGATACAGTATCTAAAGTAGTATATGCTTCGGGTCAATATGAAGGTATATATACTCATAAATGGATTCATGTAAACTCAAAACTTGTGAATAAATTAAATTCTCCAAAAGGAAAAGAAAATATTTTATTATGGTCTAAGATTCTTAATGGTAGAACCGATTTTAAAGGTCAACGGATGCTTAAATATAGAGTTACTTCTGAAGATCCAATGTGTCACTCTAAAGGAAACTTTTACCATTATTATTGGCAGTCATGATTAAAAAAATGAATCAAGATTGGCGTTACAGTGATGAAAGAATGGATGTCCGCACACAAGGATTAAACATTCTACTTAAAAGATTTGGTTCTCAGATTTGTTCTGATGGGTCACCTAGATATACTAGTCAAAGTATTTACGAATGTGTGCACGATTGGGTTTCACAAGGTAACGTAAATACTAATGGCATTGTCAAATATTATGAGGCATATTACACAAAATGAAAAAAATTATTGCATCCCTGGTTGCTGCGGTAGCGGTTGCCCTACCTGCCCTTTCAGACCCACTAAAAGATAACGAATTCAATACTATGCACTCGATGGGTTGCATGTTACTCAGAGAGTGTACTGATGAAGTCAAAGAAGTCTATAGTCTTTTGGATATCTCTAATGAGTACCCTAATACTGATGATTTTTATCCTGTTGCAAACGAGTTCAATAACATGCTCGTTTCTCTCAATCGGGTCGGAGTCAATGTGTTTCTAGCGGACGAGAAATATTTTCCAACAGGACATCGTGGTGTATATCATACTGTTTCCAATAACTTTTTTCTAAACAAAAATTTCATGGGTAGTCCTGGTACTCTCATGATGGTTATGCGTCACGAAGGATGGCACGCTGCACAGGATTGTATGGCAGGAACGATTGACAACAGTCTGATTGCTATCATCAAACCAGAGGATGAAGTTCCTATGATCTGGCGTGTGTTAGCAGAACGCACATATCCTGAGAATGCTGTGCCATGGGAAGCAGAAGCAGGTTGGGCAGGTAGAACAGAAAACATGACTATGAATGCTCTTGCTGCTTGTGCTGGTGGTAATATGTGGGAGGTTTATGAACCCACTCCTTTGACCCGTGAATATCTAGTCAAAGAAGGTTACATTACTAAATAATAACATCCTAAACAGGAAACCAGCCGAGAAGAGTTCTGTGAAACCTCTTGTGTTATAATGGTGAACTCTTTGTTGGATAAAGAATTTAAAACATGTCTACTCTAACAAGAGACGTATTAATTAGAACCATTGTTGCCAACGAAATGAAATCGCACGATGGTTCTAATTATACTCAACAATTAAAAGATACGTATCACAAATGGGAACATCAATCAAGTGATGCTCTCTGTCAAAAATTTAATCAAATAGAAAAATCTAATGTCACTGTTAACATACTAAAACCATAAATAAAAGAGCCATGCCTCTTTTCAATGCCAGAAGAAGTCAAAAAAGATGAACCTAAGAAAAAAGGTATTTTAGGAAAACTAAAGGAGGCAGCAGATGACAAAGAAGAGCAGCTTGCTATCCTTTCTACTTTTGTTAGGCTTGGCATCCTTGTTTGGAGTGGCGGAATACTCACGTTGGCATACATCAAGTTACCACCAGCCCTTGGTATTCCTGAACAGAAACTAGATCCAACTTTTATTGCCAGTGTCTTTACTGGGGTGCTCGCTACTTTTGGTGTTCAGGCAGCAAAGAAAGCAGGAGAAGGTGGAAGTAATGGTGGTGGTATTACCAAAGCAGATATGGAAAGATTGATTGCCGCTGCAGCACAAACTGCACCTGCACAAACTATTCGTATCGAACAGGCACCTGTACAAATAACACAGGGACCTCCAAAGTCCGATGAATCTTACAAGATGTAATTATGGATAATCAAAAATCACCATTTAAGTGGGTAGTTCTGACAGTGGGGACATTGTTTGGGGTTGCTCATATTGGTGTTTTGGGACACTTGATTAATAACAAAACAATCAATTATCCAGACATTCAGTTTCCAAATGGTGACTATTCATCTTATAATGTTGAGGGTAATCGAGACGGATATAGTATTAAATATAGAGCAAATGATCCGACAATCCTAGAGTCTGATAGATCTTTGACTCTGGATAAACACAAGAAAGGATTGTTTGGACCTACAACAGAAATGCGTCGTGAGTTCCGTCATGATCAATATACGATGGACGGCACTCGTAATATTGGAGGTGATGTAGACACTGAGGGAAAGTCCCTTGCAAAAATCGAAGAGTGTATCAGGGCGGACGCTGGAGCACGAAGTCAAGGTGCGATGGCGGGAACCGCAATTAGTGCTGGTATAGTAGTTCCTGCAGTTAGTGGTATTCCTTATATTGGATGGTTGGCATCTGGATGGGCAATGCTTCTTGGTAACAAGGCAGGTTCAGAACTCGGTTCTGAAGTCGGATCTGTCTTCAACGATTGTTAAGGTAATGGATTATGATGAGTGGAATGTTTGCATTTGCTTTTGTGCTGCTACTTACAATAGGAATGGAACTTACTTGGTCTTGTAAAAAATGAATTTACTACTACGTCCTTTAGATAATGTGAATGATCCAGTATGGTCAGTGATCTTTATGGTATTCCTTGCCGTCGCAGGAGCATTCTATTGCATCTACTATATACTAGGAGAAGCATTTGCGGAGTTAGAAAATGGGAGCATTGACACCACCAAGCAGAAAGAGTTGTTACAACTTCCGAGTGACGGAGATCAATCGTGTTCTTGATGGTGATACTATCGATGTCACTATTGACCTCGGGTTTGATTTATACAAGAAAGAAAGAGTTAGAGTTGCAGGAGTTGATACTCCAGAGAAAAGGACGAGAAACTTAGAGGAGAAGGCACTTGGAATCGACGCAACCAATTGGCTCAAAGAAAAACTAGAAGGTACGTTGGCCGGTGATGATGAGTTGTCTGTTAGGACTGAACTTGTTGGTGGCACCGGGAAGTACGGGCGTCTTCTGGGTTGGTTATACATCGGGGATGACACAGTGTCTCTCAACGAGCAAATGATTGAAGAGGGATATGCTCACTCCTATGATGGAGGCACTAAGGATATGAATCTAGAGGCACTGCGTGAAATACGCAGAGCACATGGAACTTTAACGGAGTAAATCAATGCAAAAAGTAATTAATGTTTTAGCAGTTTTATCATTTGTAGGAACTGCAGGTATTGTCGGTGGAGGCACCGCACTATATCTCAATAAAGATTCTATTATTGAGAATGTAAAAGGACAAGTTGCGGCTGCTGCAGCTGAAGCAATTTCTGGAGCACTTCCTGGAATGCTGGATTCTGCAATGCCAGAACTTCCTAGTGCTACTGGTGGTGCTATTCCTGCTATGCCTTCTGCAACTGGAGGCGCACTGCCATTCTAATAATGAAAGACTTAAAGGTTCCTTTTGCGATTGTATCGTTTCTACTTGTTCAGGGTGCTGGTGCCGTATGGTGGGCATCCCAAGTTGATGGTAGGGTAAAGAGTTTAGAAACTCTCAGTCTCAATCTTGCAAAAGAAAATAGAAGATATATTGAACAGGTTATCCAACCCTCATATGGAATTAGTAGTTCCTGGAAAAATCAATACCATGATGAATGGGTATTGAAGGGTGGTTGGAAAGATTAGTGGATATCCCTAATATCAATATCCCCAATAATACTATTCGTATTAGTGATATTCGTGATGTAAATATAAACATGATGCCTGATTGGGTAACTAATCCTCCACAGGCAGTTCCAATTTACCCACCTGTGACTTCGCAGGTGGGTGTTCCTATTGTCAATATACCAGGATGTGTTGAGTCACATAGAGATAGTAGTCAGAATATAAATCTAAAAGAAGAGGACAAGGATGGTGTCCAGGTATTTTGTGATGCAGGAACTCCTAGTTATAATCCAGTTGACTATGATCCTCGTAGATTAACGATAGAAACAAAGTCTCCTCCACCTCCACCAATCACTCCACCAGATACAAAAACGCCAGAGGCACCTGCAACTCCAGCACCACCTAGAACTGATGCTGCATTAGCAGAGTGTCCGAGTAGAGCACAAGAATTAAAAAACCCCGTAGGAAAGATCCTAGAGGGTAATAAAAAGATTACTGGGTATGAGACAGTAGGAAAAGAATGTCTCCCCGTATTTGAAACTCTCAATATACCTGATCAGATTGTACAGAACATACCTTCAGCAGGTATGATAACTGTTACCGCCTCAATTGCTGTAGTTGCGACGACTTCTGCACTGCTCGCAAAGCCTCTTGCTGATCTTTTGTTAAAAGTGGTGAAACCTGTGACGAAGAAGGTTGTGAAGAAGATTGCTGCCTTACGGGGTAAGAAACCCCCGGTACTGTCTGAGTCTGAGAGGAAGGCGGAGCAGCGTGATCGGAACCGTGCGATAAAGGTGTTACGTTCGGCACTGAAACCGAAGGGATAGAGTGACGATGTTGCTTAACTGTATTAACATTTTGTACTACGACATCGGCACATATTTTAAAATAAGGACTTCTGGGGTGAAAACTGATTCCTGCCTGCATTAACTGACCACAATTCTTCAAACGAGCTATCTCAAAATCTAATCTCTTATTAGCAATCATTTGTTGTTGCATTTGGATCTGAGTATCTGCTGCCTGCTTACAACGTTCTTGTAATCCACCATCAAGTGGGAAAGAAATTGTTGCAGATAAACCAAGACTGGTACTGTAGTTTTTAGTGTCACCAGTTCTCACTGGTTTCTGCCAGAGTTCTGATCCAGGATTATCAGGAACACCATCTCCTGTCATTTCCATAGTGGTGATTGGCATATCTGCACCATCCTCATAGGCACGAACAGTTGCGCCAGATGCATCAGTATATGTTCTATTATCATAATGTGGAGACCAGGGCCAGTTCTTTACGATAGATTGAACTTCTACTAGTTGTCCTTGAAAATCTCTATTATCGTATTGAGGTTCCATGTAGTGTGTTTCAAATGGATGCTTCTCATTACGAGCATGAGTAATGAATGGTGTGATGTTAGCAGTCGGTCCTTGGCAAGCAATTCCATTACCATATTGATTAGTGATATATGGACCTTGTAAAACCTGGATGGCTTGGTTAGTCACCGAGCCTGAACTATTAGCTATTGGGTTTGCTGTTGCACTCACACCCCCGACATCTGCCGCCAGTGTGGCAGGGACAGTCGCAAATTGAGTTAGACATAGTACTACTGGGTAAAGATACTTGTTGTGTCGGTTATGCTGGTAACCTCTGTTGTTCTTTGGATTACAGTTTGATTTGTTACACCCGGGCCCATATAAGTCTGAGTGAACTGGAATGCTGCTCCTGGTTCTGCGATCGTGAAACTCTGTCCATTTAAATCGAGACCAGAGTTGGCACTTGTTACTTGCCCCTCTGTTCCTCCTAATGGATTCACTATCACTGAATTTGTTGTTGGGTTCGGACTGAGGGATTGTCCCCCGTTGGTCACGTTTGTTCCCGATACTGAATACTGCCATCCTGTTGCATAATCTATAGAGTTAATCGTCTCAGTTACCTTACTGGTCGTCTCTGTGTGGCTCGTCATACTTCCCTGTGTGAAATTTGGGACCACGGGGACCGCCAGGGCACCGGCAGGAATAAGACTTACTCCCACCACAGACATCACAATATATATGATTGTCTTTCCAGAAGTCATGTTTTCTGACCTCCATTTTATTTAGTGTAGAATCGTGAGTTCACTGACAAATTGTCCAGTAGCATTCGTACCAGCACCACCAGCTGTCACGGTTAGAGCACCAGAAGTAGCAATAGTACCAGCAAGATCTCCAGCAGCACCAGCAGCAGTCGATGTAATGTTTCCAAAGTTTGCTACAGCACCAACAGATGGTGCAGAAGTTGGGATTGCATCACCTGGTGTGAAAGCAGTGCTGTAGGAGAATGCTTGTCCGTTTGTTGCCGAAAGTTGACTTGCTGAAATTGTTCCAGGTGAATATACTCCAGCAGTGATTGTGCCTGTCGAAAGCACACCAGCAGTTGTTCCGTCAGAGGTGCCAACATTTGTCCCACTAACAGAGTAGGAATTTCCTAACCTTGTGACGTTAGTAGCAGCAGCATCAACGGTTAGTTGAACACTTGAAGATATTTTATGTGTAAGAGCACCTGCATTTGCTGAAGATGCCGTCATCAATAACATTATGAAGGGTAAAAACCGTTTCATATCATTTACCAAAGAGGTATGTATACTTATTTAGAGAGATGTATTTTTAAGAGTAAGTAAATGTTCTATGTGATACTGATATAAATAAAATTAAATATTTTTTTTATATTGAAATGAACGAACAACAAAATCACCTTTCGCAATTAATCGAACAAAGAGTAACACTGTCTCAACAGTTGGAAGGAATTCAGACACAAACTACAAGAACCAGAGATTTGATGCTAAAGACTCAAGGTGCTATTGAGTATTTGGAAGCAGTCGGAGTCAAGTTACCTGAACCAGAAGTCACGGAAGAAGAAACTGAAGTATCTGAAACGGAAGTTGTAGAAAAGGGTTGACGCACAGACCAGAAGGCATTATAATAAGTGAGTTGAGAGGCAAAACACAGGTAAGAGCATCGACAAACAGATGACGCCTCTCAATCCAAATGACTCAGTAGCTCAGTGGACAGAGCAACGCTCTTCTAAAGCGTCGGTCGTTGGTTCGACCCCAACCTGAGTCGTTGTCCTTTTTTATTCCTTATGGGCAAATATGATTTGGGTGGACAACCACCAGTGGCAGTCAATATCCTTAGACTCATTAGTGAGTTGGAAGGTTCTTCTCAAATGCTCAAATATATGGGTTTTGAAGAAGATATGAATGCTATCAATGAAATGAAGAAGAGATATTATAAACTCTACTTCAAGACTAATAAGGAAGAAAAGACAAACAATCCCCTGTAGCTCAATCAGGCAGAGCACGAAACTGTTAATTTTGGGGTTACTGGTTCGATTCCAGTCGGGGGAGTTGACAAGAACTCAATCTTGTCTTATACTACCTCTTGTGTGGAGGAAGTGTGTCGGGAGAGCAATCTCCCACTCTGCGGAATTAGTTTAGAGGCAAAACTAAAGGTTTCCAACCTTTCGTCACCAGTTCGATTCTGGTATTCCGCTTTCGGGTTATCGTAACCCGAATCTAGTATAAATACTTAACCTTTTGTCTTTCAGATAATTAAAGTAACAAAGGGTAATATTTAACACGGGACAGTCGAGTCCCTATTCATCTGCGGGTATCCATTCCGCAAGTAACTAAAGGTAAAACAAATGTTTAAAACGACTATCGCTGCAGCTGCCGCTGCAATTGCTCTTGCTCCAGCTGCTGCCCTAGCCGGTCCCTACGTCAACGTGGAAACCAATGCTGGTTGGGTTGGAGATGACTACACTTCTGCCACGACAGATCTTCACGTTGGTTATGAAGGAGAAGTAGGTGCTGCTGGATACTACGTCCAAGCAGGCCCTGCAATCGTCGCCGTTGACGGACAAGAAACTGACACCCAGTTCTCTGGTAAGGCAGGTATTGGCGTCCCCGTTTCCGATGCCCTCGGAGTATACGGTGAGATGTCCTTCCTGACCGCAGAAGACGAAGACGACTTCGGTCTTGGTGGTAAGTTGGGCGTCAAGTACAACTTCTGATCGTTCATATAGACACATAAACATCTAGATGTTATACTGGGGGTGCGACGGCATCCCCTTTTTTTATGAGAAATTATTTTGTAAAGATCGTCACTCATCCTGCTACGCATTTTAATTTGATCTCTCTTGGAGTATTGATTCTGATTGGAATGCTTCATAACTATGCTCACTTTACAATGGATAAGGATGCAGATGCGTATGTGAGGCAGTGGTGTAGATCATCAGCAGAAAACAAAAAGACCTGCATTCGTTATGGTGGTAACATGGACTATTGACACTATTAACTGATTATTGTATACTGAGGAATCTTCAAATCCCTTTTTTTCATGAAGAAACGAACAAAAAAACTTTTAGATTGGTTTTTTGAAACTGATCTGGGTGAGGAGAATGTAGCAAACTGTGTTAATCTTTACGAACTGGTAGAAAAACTTCAATATCGATTAGAAAATATGGAAAATGAACATATGCATCTTGTTTGTGAAATTGGTAAGTTGCAGGGTAAACTAGATATGTTAGAATCTGAGTTGTCTAATGAAGATTAATCTTTGGTACTCTAAGAGTATGAGTCAATGGAGATGGACTCTCTGTGAAGAATTTAAGAATGGTGTTACGAAAGTAGAACAACATGCCGGACAACGTGAGGAACTGCGAGATGCAATGAATGATGTTGCCAATACGGTAGAGTTTATGTTAGATGATAAATAACTGAAAACTGAAGACGTATAAAGAATTATACAATGGAAAATATAAAGATTAGGTGTCGTTCCTGCGGAAAGGAATTGGAAGGACACCCAAGTAAGACAGTTTCTTGTGGTTGTCCGAATATGGCAACTATTCGTGGTGATAAGATTTCGGCAGTTGACTTATCAAATATTGTTATGTTAAACTCTTATGAACCTAAAAATAAAAAAGGAGTTCTTTCATCAGAAGATATATTATGGCAAGAACAAAGAAAGCAACGTAAAGTTCGTAAAATGAATTTTGAGGTTAGATAATATTAGGAAATCAAAATAAGTTAACGAATACAAATTAGCAACTATTATAGCTAATATGTATTTAAATTTGAAAACCATGGACGAACACACCTATAATAATTGGGTGAAAGTCAAAGAGACTTTTGAATCATCTGAAAATACTGAAAATTTTTACTATCAGAGAGCATGTGCAATTGTTGGTGGAGCACCAGATCCTATTGATAAAATGATAAAACAAGATAATGCCGCATCGGATGGATGAAATAAAAACGGAACATTATGTCACTCAAAAAGAGTGTCAGGAGATGATTGACGATGCTATTCGGAGACACAATAGAAACGCAGGTATTATCAGCATGTGTGTTGGGTGGGTTGTCTTATGCTTATTTGCTGAGGGCCTTCTCAGATTGATTGGTGTTATTCCACCACTATTACCATGGTTACAAATTAAATTATAGGAGAATTTTATGAAAGTTGGAATGATTGGTTTAGGTCGTACTGGTGAAGGTATGGCTCGACGTATGCTTGCAAAGGGAATTGAAGTCTGGGGTTATAGTAGCACTAACTATGAGAATGCCTGTGGACAATATGAAGCAGGATATATTAGTGGATGTGTAACTTCACTAGAGTATCTTGTTCGAGCAGTTAAATCTGATGGTAAAAAATTTACTAGTGCTGGTAAAATTCCTGGCATCTTTCAGATTACACTCCCAGAGCAAAAGGCAGAAGACACACTTGATGAATTACTACCATTACTTGAGGAGGGTGATATCATCATTGACCATAGTACCAGTGACATAACAAAATGTCAGGAACTGGAGAAGTATTGCTCTAAGTTGGGTATATCATATATCTTCTCTGGTGTGTATGGAGCACCTTATGCTATTGATGTTTGCTCTAAAATTTTCCAATCACTATCACCAGGTAATGTTAAATGTTAGGTACTGTTTTACTGTGGATATCAATTCCATTTGTGCTTCTTACTATAACCTTTGGACTTTATAGGGGTGAAAATTTTTACTACGAAAGCGATGATTATGATGGAAATGGAACAGCACATTAAACCAGAATTAAAAAATTCTTACGACTTTGCTATGTCGTCTTTTTCTAGAATGTATGGAGTTAAATCTGTTCAGTCTAATAATAGTATGCATAGATTTTGTATACTATGGGCAGAGTCAACTTTATCTCCACCATTGGATAGCCTTACCAAAGTAGATTTTTATTTTAGAGACTTATGGATAACCAGCACATTAAAATAAACTCATCTAGACGAGTATGTAGAAGCGTTGTATGTGGTGGAGATATTTTTATTCCTGATAGTGAATATCAAGGAGAGGATTGTAAATTAACCTGTAGTATTAAAGGTAACGAATCTAATGATACTAAACTTTGCTAGGTTTTGTGGTGTTGTACTAAACAACCCATATGGATTAGGACTTCTTTCAACTATGTTGGTGTTTGTTCCTATTATAGGAATGTGGGCAGTCCACAAATATAATTGGCAGCACTGGGCACCATTTGACAGGGGGCACTAGAGATAGTATAATATATGAGTTGAGAAATCAACTGCGGTGCTCCCCTTCAGTAGGTTCAGGAGTAGCGGCGATAGGAACCTACTTCTACTTGACTACATAATCACAACACCTTATAATACACAGGTAATCAAAACGGACAATGGCACTGACTGAAAAATTCAAGACCAAGGATTTGGATACTCTTCGTAATGCTGCAAAAGGTGAAATTTTCTTAGATGTAAAAAGTCCAAAATTATTTAAGAAGATTCGTAAATACTATGAATCTAATGGAGTAATTTTTTCTGGAGAACCACTGGATGATTATGAAATCATGATGGACTGTTTGTATTCTGATCTAAAAATTTCTGTTGAGGTTGCCTGATGAATGATCTTGATCCAAAGTCCGTCGCAATGACTAAGACAGTTGTTATTCACGAAAGATTCCCTTATCGTTATGTGCAGAAGGGTTACATTCAACTTAATGGTAAACCTGATTTGCGTCTTCAGAAGGCAGATGGATATAGTAAAAAATACTCTGACATCTATCTTTTTGATAATGCCGATCAATGTTTTCTAGCTATAGAAGACTTTGAGTATTCCAAATGGTTAGATCCAGATGGTGTTCCTTGTTATGTTAGAGACTCGGTATCGTCTGAAAACTAGACCTGGTGGAGTCATTATGACCCTCTTATGAGTTTACGGCATCTCTCAAATGCCGTTGGTGCGGGTGGGTTACTACCGTCCAGTTTCTTGCTTCTGGTCAAAGAGCAAGTGGCGTGCATGGCAAGACCTTATGAGGAGAGTTGCATAAACTCTCCTTTTTTGGTATAATGTAATGATAATACTATAGTATATGAAAGTTGCTTTAATAACAGGAATTACAGGGCAAGATGGTTCATACTTAGCAGAACTTCTTCTTGAGAAAGGGTACGAAGTTCATGGTATTGTGCGTCGTGCTTCTATGATCAACACGCATCGTGTTGATCATATCTATGAACAACTGAAACTTCATTATGGTGATCTAACAGACTCTACAAATTTAGTAAGGGTTATTCAGCAAGTTAAACCAGATGAGATTTACAATCTTGGGGCACAGAGTCATGTAAAAGTATCATTTGAGATGCCTGAATATACCGGTCAGACTGATGGATTAGGTACTCTAAGAGTCCTTGAAGCAGTTCGTCTTCTTGGTATGGAAGAAAAAGTTCGTATCTATCAGGCATCCACTAGTGAACTATATGGTCTGGTTCAAGAGATTCCTCAAACAGAAACGACACCGTTCTATCCACGTTCTCCTTATGGTGTTGCAAAACTGTATGGATATTGGATTGTAAAGAATTATCGTGAATCATATGGAATGTATGCTTGTAGTGGTATTTTGTTTAATCATGAGTCACCAAGACGTGGTGAAACCTTTGTGACTCGTAAAATTACAAGAGCACTCAGAGCAATTTCTGAAGGTAAGCAAAAATGTTTATATCTTGGCAATCTTGATGCACTTCGTGATTGGGGTCATGCCAAAGATTATGTTGAAGCAATGTGGTTAATGCTTCAGCAAGAACAACCAGAAGACTTCGTTATTGCCACTGGAGAGCAATATTCAGTTCGTAGATTTGTTGAAAAGTGTGCGCCATATTTTGGTATGAACATCAGATGGGAGGGATCTGGTCTTGATGAAGTTGGTATCAATTCTGATGGAGAAACGGTTATCAGAGTTGACTCTAAATATTTCAGACCTGCTGAAGTCGAAACTTTATTAGGTGATGCCACCAAGGCAAAAGAAAAATTGGGTTGGGAACCTAAGATTTCTTTTAATCAATTAGTTCAGGACATGTGTATTCATGAGTGATATTAAATGGCCATTGATGAAAGATAATCTAACATTATCTGATCGAGTCAAAATGGCATCCTTTTGTTTATTCTCAAATAGATTTACTAATGGTCCAAAGGTTAGAAAGTTTGAATCTGAATGGAACAATTGGTTAGGATCTAAGTATTCTTTATATGTTTCATCTGGAAGCACTGCTAATTATCTTCTTCTTTCATCTATAAAAGAACTATATGGATTGAAGGATGGGGATAAGGTTTTAGTGCCTGCGGATACATGGGTAACAAATGTTGGACCAGTAATTCAATTGGGATTTACTCCCATTTTTTGTGACATTAATCTTCAAAACTTTAGTTTTTGTGAAGAGGATTTGGAATATATTGCAAAAAAACATCCTGATATAAAACTTATTTTTATCACACATCTCATAGGATATCCTGCAAATAGAGGTAAGTATTCTAAACTTTTCCCTAATGCAATACTTTTAGATGATGTATGTGAGTCTCATGGATGTAAAGATTCTGATAGTGCAAAAGTAGGATCTGATTCTTTAGGTTCTACATTCAGTTTCTATTTTGGACATCACATATCAACAATTGAAGGTGGAATGATTTCTACTAATAATTATGACCTGTATGATCTGATGAGGATAAAAAGATCTCATGGATTGGCAAGGGAGTCTGAAAGATTTCAACAATATGTTGATAAGTATCCGCAAATATCTAAACAGTTTATGTTTGTAACTGATGGATATAACTTTAGAAATACAGAGTTATGTGCTGTACTGGGAATGTCTCAATTGAAAAGACTTGATAAGTATATTGAGAGGAGGAATGCAAACTATTCGAAGTTCATATCTCTCATAAAAAAATACTCAGAAAAGTTTGTAGTTCCAGAGTATCATGATGGCATAAGTAATTTTTGTTTCCCATTATTATGTAAAGATAAAAAGACTTCACATTTTTTGAAAAAAGAATTTGATGAAAATACTATTGAACACAGACCTATTATTGGTGGCAATCTTTTAAGACAACCATTTTTAAAAAATTATAATATTGATACTCAAAAAGAAAAACTAAATGTTGATTTTGTACACGATAATGGGGTTTATCTAGGTAATAATCATTTTATTGGAGATAAGGAAATTAAATTACTTGAATTTATCTTGGAGAAATTATGAATATTGAATCTAAAATTTATGTTGCTGGTAATACTGGACTTGTAGGGTCAGCAATTATTCGTATGCTTCATTGGAAAGGATATACTAATATTCTTTCATCACCATCTTCTCATTGGGATTTACGTCGTCAGGAAGATGTTGAAAGGTTTTTTCAAATCAATGAACCTGAGTACGTTTATCTTGCTGCTGCAAAGGTAGGTGGTATTGGTGCTAATAAGGATTATCCCGGACACTTCATCTATGATAATTTGATGATTCAATCAAATATTATTCATGCTGCTCGCAAATTTGGTGTTAAGAAACTTTTGTTTCTTGGTTCTTCCTGCATTTATCCAAAATTATGTGAACAACCTATTAGAGAAGAGTATTTAATGAGTGGTCTTCTTGAACCTAGTAATGATTCTTATGCTGTTGCAAAGATTGCTGGTATCAAGATGTGTCAGGCATATCATCAACAGTATGGATTTAATGCTATCTCTTTGATGCCTACAAATTTATATGGTCCAAATGATAATTTTGATTTAGAAAGTTCGCATGTTCTTCCTGCGATGATTGCAAAATATCATCATGCTACAACTGATGGTTATAGTGTTGATATGGGAGGTCCTTGGTGGCCAGATGTAGAACTATGGGGTGATGGTTCGGCAAGGAGAGAATTTCTTCATGTTGATGATCTTGCTGAAGCATGTTATACTTGTATGAGGGATTATAATGATCCTGATATTATCAATGTGGGAACCGGTGAAGATATTACAATCAAAGAACTTTCAAATATAATTTCTGGTATTGTGGAATATCCTGGTAAAACAACATGGGATACTTCTAAACCAAATGGAACACCAAGAAAACTTTTGGATGTAACTAAAATTAAATCTCTTGGATGGGAACCAAAGATTGATTTAAAAGAGGGTATTAAATCAACTTACGAATGGTATAAAGATCAATGAAATTTCTAACTTTCTTAAATTATGGATGCCATGATATTTGTCTGAATATGTTGAAGTCTGCTGAAAAAGTGGGCATTAATATGGATGACTTTATTATTGCTTGTATGGACGAGGAAGTTTATAGATCTTTAATTCTTGAAGGATATAAAGGTGCTTTTCTCTATATGAATAGTAACCTAAGAGAATACCAAGATTGGACTTTTGATAGTAATAGTGGATTTAGAAATGTAGTTCGACACAAATGGAAAATTATTAATCAAGTACATAAAGAACATCCCAACCTAATGTGGGTTGATACTGATATTGTATTTAAAGAAAATCCTGTAGAAATTCTTACTGGTCATGAAGAAGTATTATTTCAAACTGATGCTCCTGGGTCTACAATCTGCACTGGGTTTATGGTATTTAATGAGACTCCCGAATGTCGTCAATTGATAGAAGAGTGTGGTGCCGATGATTCTGATGATGATCAACTTATCATGAATCGTATTGGACTTACAAAGTATAATGATAATGTAGCACTACTATCTGAAGATTTGTTTCCTAACGGTAATGTATATTATCAGCAAGGTAAAAAAGAAAATGCTATGATTGTTCATAATAATTGGATGGTTGGTGTAGAAACCAAAATCAATAAGTTTAAGGAGGAAGGACTATGGTTTATTTGAAGGAAAATTATTTGAGACCAAAATCTCTTACACCAACATATCCTCCATATCATCAGGGAGAATATCTTGAGGAGTATTTTTATAGTCGTTATCAACAACTAAAAGATAAACCTGAAAGAGAATATATTGATATCTTCTGGTCAAATCTTTTTTGTAATCGTATCTGGGGTGGACAACCTTATCCAGATCTTCAAAACTTACTCTACGAAACTTTGAGTTCTGATGGATCTTACTTTACCATTTGTCAGCAGGATGATGGTCCCTTTGAAGATTTTCCTGAAGATACCATGATTTTCTGTGCAGGTGGTAATCGTAAGAAGGGAAATGTAATTCCCATTCCATTAGTGTGTTCTTCCATCCCTAACGTACCTCAAAGAGAGCACAAATACTTTGCTTCCTTTATTGGTTCTAATACTTATTGGGTAAGAACTGATATGGTAAAGGCATTCCGTGATAAAGATGATTGTCTTGTTAAAGCAGGAAACTGGGATATTAATGTTGGAGAAGAAAAGTTAAATAACTTCCTTGATGTTATGTCTACTTCTAAGTTTTCTCTATGTCCTAGAGGTTATGGAACTACAAGTTTTAGACTCTATGAGTCCTTTCAATTGAATACTGTTCCTGTTTATATTTCTGATGATCATGCACTTCCTTGGTCTGATGAATTGGATTGGGAAGAATTCTGTGTTATAATTGATGAGGACAATATTAGAAATACCTACGATATTTTGAAGAGTATTTCTGACGATACATACAATGAGATGTTAAAGAAGGGTAAGGAACTCTATCAAGATTACTTTTCACTTCAAGGTGTCTTTAATAATATTATCAAAAGGGTTAGATGAAAAAAGTTCTTTTGGTCTTTGGTTCTTATGCGGATCAAAGACAACAATTCTTTGATACCTATATGTCTCCAAGAAATCAGGAGTATGCAGATAAGCATGGATTTGAATATCTTGAATTGAAAGATAATCTCTATAAGTATCGTGGAAATTATACTTGGTTGAAGTTCACTATTCTTGAGCAGATGCTTGAGGAAGGATACGTAACTGACGGAGATATTGTTACTCATTTGGATGCTGATATGTGCATCGCAAATATTGATGAACTTTATCAGACAAACAAATCTTTTTCATATGCGATTGACTCTGGTAATACTCATTGTATGGGTAACTATTCTATCAAGATTAATGAATGGTCTAGGAAGTTAATCGATAACATTCTTTCGGAGGATAGATACAAGGGATTGAATGATGTCGTATCCAGGCATGAAAGGTTTGGATATGTTAATAGTTTCTGGCATGAGTTTAGAGAGCAAGCATCTTGGTATTCTCTTGCAGGTATCAAGAGACATTCTGATGAACCTTTTTGGAATCTACCGGACTATGGATGGCATTCTGATAAAACTGAATGGATTGAGTATTCTTTAGATGAACTTTATGAACATGTAGAGATTCTTCCCACAGCATGGAATGTTACGGAGATGGAAGGTGAATCTAATTGTCAATTCTTAATTAATAGGGTGGAGAAAGATAATGTGATTATTCGTCATTTTGCTGGTGGTCAAAAATGGAGAGAGGAGTGGTTCAATAAATGAAAACATTTATATGTCATTGGAATAAACTTGCCGAAAGAAAATCTCATCTTTTAGAAGTTTTAAGAGAAGAAAATATTATAGACTATGAATTTATGGAAGATTATAGTTCTGATAATTGGAATACTAATGAAATAGAAAAAAACTTTCCTAAAATCTTTGGCAAAAATCCTGAAGGAAGAAAATTAAAAAATTCAGAAATTTCTTTAGTTTTGAAGCATATTAAAATAATTAAGGAAGTTGCTGAAAAATATGATTATGCTTTAGTATTGGAAGATGATGTAATTCTTTGTGATGATTTTTTAGATGAATTTAAAAAATCTTTTGATCAACTCCCTGAAGACTGGGATATGGCATGGGTTGGAACTTGCTGCAATTTACATGCTACTCCTATAAAAGGTCAAAGAATAGCAAAGATAAAGGGATCTAGATGCACACATGCTTATCTTATAAGTAAATCTGGATCTAATAAAATATTAGAAGAATTAAAATATTGTGATAATGGTGCAGATTGGTATTATAATTATTTGATTGATAAATTTTCTCTGAATAATTATTGGTTTGAACCAGCACTTGCCATACAAAATGATCAGTTTCAAACAACAATACAAAATTAATTATGAAAATATCTTTTGCTGATTTCTGGCCAGGGTTTGATTATAATCATAACCTTATAACATTTTTATTCAAGGAATTATTTGAAGACATATCTGTTAGTAATCCTGAAGATTGTGATTGCTTAATCTATAATATTTTTGGACAATCACATAGATCATATAATGATTGTATAAAAATATTTTTTAATGGAGAGAGTTCTCCAAGACCAAACTTTAATGAATGTGATTATTCTATTACTAGTTTCTTTGACTCATATGATTCTAAAAACATTAGAATTCCTTTATGGATGTTTTATGTTGATTGGTTCAATACCGGAACATGGGGTAATCCTGGATGGTTGATACCTGTTGATTATTTTACTGAAGAAAATTCATTTGCCTTAAGAGAAAAAACTAAATTTTGTAGTACAGTTTTTAGTGTACCATATCAAAATAGAATTGATATGATAGATATGATCAATCAATATAAAGATGTTGATTGTTATGGAAAGTGTCACAAGATGCAGATTCCTCAAAACAATAGTCATGCCGGAGAACTTGAAAAGATGGAAGTAATCTCTGATTATAAGTTTTCTATTTGTTTTGAGAATGCTGCTCCTGGTGGATGGTATACTGAAAAACTATTACATGCGAAGATAGCAGGCAATATTCCAATTTATTATTCTGATACGGAATGTCATAGAGACTTCAATACAAAAGGTTTTTTAAATCTGAGTGATTATTCTGATATGGAATCTATGTTGGAGGATATTGTTAAAATAGATAATGATAATAACCTTTATCAATCTATTCTTAAAGAACCTTTATTTGAAAAGAAACCTACTTTGAATAATGTATTTGAACAAATGACTGGAGTTTTGACATGAAAATTGCTGCATGTTTTTCGGGTGTTACAAGAAATTTTGAGGATACTTATCCTTACTTTAAGAAAAATTTATTCGATCAATATGATACAGATGTTTTTATTTACGGATCACCCAACAAGTATGGGATGGATTATAATTTAGATAAACTTAACTCACTATATAATCCTCAAAAAGTTGTATTGAATGATCATACTTTTTATTCTGAGTTAGATGAACAATATAACTTTAAAGACCCTTTGGGAAAAATGTGGTATAATGCATTAGGTGCTGATAATCTAAGAAGAGAATATGAAATAGAAAATAAATTTGAATACGATTATGTTCTCAAAATGAGGTTTGATTATTTTTTCCTTAGAACATTGGAAGAAGTTGACATTGATTTGAATCAAATTAATGATGATTCGGTATCCATACCTTATAGATGGAATTTTTCTCAATTTCATCCAAAGGCAAAATGTGATATGTTTGCTATCGGAACCAATAACTCCATGACTAGATATTGTAATCTGTTCAATAATATTGATAAGTTTTTGTATTCAGTACCTAAAAATCACAGAGGATCTCCTCATGCAGAATCTTTATTAGGTGTTTATTTGGATAGTGTGGGATTGAATGTAATTCCTACAGAGTCTCCATTTGAATTTGAATATCCTGAAGAGATTGATATTGGATCTAATGATGTAGCATATAGAGCCAACTATAGAAAATTTGCATTTTAACTATGATAAAACTTTTAATTCTTGATGTTGATGGTGTCATGACTGATGGCATCAAATATTATGACCGTGAAGGAACAGTTAAACTTAAAACTTTTTGTGATAAAGATTGGACTGCAATTAAACGATTCCGTGCAATCGGAGTTAATGTTGTATTTTTGACTGGTGATCCATATAATGTCAGTATCCTTGAGAACAGAAACTTGCATGTTATTGCTAATCGTGGATCAGGTTTCCATAGTGATAAAGCAAACTATCTTGATGATATTCTGAAGCAATACAACTGCACAGAGAAAGATACTGCATACGTAGGTGACGATCTCTTTGATATTGGTATCATGAAGAAAGTGAGATATCCTGTTTGCATGTTAGATTCTCCAAGGATTGTCAAACAAACGGCAAAGGTTCTACCGGTCAGGGGTGGTGAAAATGTAATTATGACTCTTTTTGATACATTTGAAATAGATGGGTTGCTTCCCTGCTTCTCTTATGATAAAGTGATAGACAAGATCTATGAACTTGACTTGAAGGAAAAATTTTAATGAGGGACATTGCTCTTTACGGACATTTAACTATTGATACCATTACTGATGGTGATACTGAAAAGAAAACTCTAGGATCAATGGCAAATGTCTGGAAGGCATTACTTGAGATTGATCCAACAATTGATATTGGACTATCTCCCATTGATGTGGGACAGGCTCTTATCTATGTTGATAAACCTGCGGCAAAAAGATATTCGAAAGTAAATCTGAGTCTCGTTCAACATCCGGTCAAGATGATTGATTCTAAAATCAACCACTTAATTTACTTGAATGAAATGACTCGTCATGACTTCATTCCTGGTTTGGGTGGTATTATTACTGCTGATATTTGTCCAGGTAAAAGTATTAGCAATACTGTAAACAAAGATCTTCTAAACTATGTTGATTATTTGTTTATCTCTGATGAAGACATAGATTGTGATCTTTCATATCTTGCTTCTGTCACAAGAGGTTGGGTAATTCTTCATAGTGCATCTGGAAGTGTGGTGTCTAATGGAGAGAAAGAATTCTTTTACAAACTACCAGAAGATTTAATGTTGAAAGACGTAAATGTTCTTGGTGCTGGTGATATATTTGCCTCTTGCTTCTTATATAAATTATTAGGGAACGAGGGTGACATCCACGAGTGGATTGAATTTTCACATTTAACAACGACTGAAATTATTAAAATACAAAATGAAAAAATATAATCTATTGCTTCCAATTGCTGGAAAAGCTCAAAGGTTTTTGGATGCAGGATATACGATGCCAAAACCTTTGATTTTGGCAAATCATAAACATGTTATTGATTGGTCATTAGAATCGGTTGATTATAGTGAATGCAATCTAATTTTTATTGTTAGATTGGATCACATTTATAATTTTAGTATAGACAAAATTCTCAAACAAAAATTTGGAGATGACATTCAAATAGTTGTCTTAGACAAGATTACTAGAGGAGCACTCGAAACATGTGTTCTTGCTGAACAGTATATTGATAATGATATTCCTCTTTTAATTTATACACCAGATGTATACTTTGAACCACAGTTCAAACCAAATACAATTCCTGATGATTCTGAAGGATTTCTCCTAACCTTCTTAGCAAATAGTGCTGATCATAGTTATAGTCAATGTGACATTAATGGTAAAGTTTCTAGAGTTGTTGAGAAAGAAGTTATCTCGGAACATGCGAACGTTGGATTATATTATTTCAATAGTGGTAAAGAATTTTTGAAGTATGGTAGAGAAGTAATAGATGCAAATATGCTAGTCAAGAATGAATTTTACATTGCTCCAATGTATAATCTAATGATTCGTGATGGCAAGTATGTGACTTGTGCTGATACTGAAAAGATGCATGTTCTTGGAACACCATCCACATTAGAATTTTTTAGTGAAAGAGTTACAACAAAGTTTGGTACTAAACCAATTGCTCTTGCCTGCGATCATTCTGGATATGATCTCAAAGAAAAAACAAAAACTATTCTGGAGATGAAAGGTATTGAGTATACTGATGTTGGAACTTATGTTGATAAATCATGTGACTACTTTGATTATGTTTCACAAGCAATAGCATTAATTAAATCTAATGATTGTGACCATGCAATTTCTTTTTGTAGGTCTGGGCAAGGAGTAAATCTAGCAGCTAATAAATTTGATGGAATTCTTTCTGCTTTAATTTTTGATTCTTATACTGCAGAATACTCTGTTAAACATAATTGTGCCAATCATTTTTCCATTCCATCTAAGTACGTTGATGTAAAGACAATGGAACAGATTATAGATAAACTGTGCGTCACTACTTTTGATGGTGGAAGACATTTTACCAGACTTAAAAAATTTATATAATATGAAAGATTATACTATTGTAATACAAGGATTATTGGATCAATATTCTATTGATGGTATTTCAAATTATGAAAAATACGGTGATGTTTTAATATCTACTTGGGATTATACTGATACATCAAAAGTTCCAGAACATATTAAATGTGTAAAAGAGAATCAACCTAACAGAGATAATGCGACAGGGATTTTTAC
>VMHT01066294.1_pt1 | contig 33303 bp, 56 predicted proteins | sample 4693611 | NCBI WGS metagenome assembly VMHT01 (sample SAMN12280063, study PRJNA550983) | marine metagenome | isolation source: seawater sampled from same location over 5 years 0.02-0.2 micron viral filtrate | place: USA: collected off the coast of southern California halfway between the port... ...
ATGAAAGAGGAAAAGAGGGATGAGTGCTTCCATAAAGTCACTAATAATACCAAATGAACCTACTGCTGCTATGTTATTTAAGAACCTGTCTATTGTTAAAAGATCTTCTTTTCTGTAGTATTCTTCTCCTGTAGCTATGCTTTTAATTTTATTCTTTGCCCAGATAACAAACTCACCACCCAATGCACCACCTGCCATAATTCTTAATATAGGCATATAGTTGCCATTTTTGATTTCAGTTTTAAGCATATCTTTAATCATAGTCGCTTGCCTAACACCAAAGCGTTTAAATAAAAATAGTGGTCTCCATTTAGGGTCATTAAATATTTTAGGATCTCTTAATACATTTTTTTGTAACTGACTATCTACTGCAAAACGATACATCTTTTTTGCAAGTAAATCATCTGTAAGTTTACTTTTATAGTTAATACCAAAAGATTTTAATGTCTTTCTGGCCCAATTAGCCTTTATACTATTGCTATTTGCAGCCTTCATTAAATCTTTAGCACCAACCTTAAATGTATTAGCTGCTAGATATAGATTAAATTTATTTGCTTGTTCAAACCCAAGTTTAGTAGCGTATTTAGAAAATTTACCCATTATACCTGTAGGCTCAACACCAGACAAAGCATTAATCATAGAATCTTTTAAAATACCTGTAGAGCGAGCAAATTGTCTTGACTGAGGATTTAATAAGTCTACACCTGCTCTAATGGTTCTAAAAACACCCCATTGTGGCATTGTAGACACTAAAGTCTGAGTAAGGTTTGGTATTGTAGCAGTACCTAAACCAATCTTAGAACCTACTTCAAATCCGTAATAAGCGTTTAAAGCATCTCTGGCACTACCTGTATATCCTTTTACTCTTTCGGCATTTCCTATGTACATATCTAATACCTCATGCAATAGCTTTGATTCATCGGTATTTTTGCGACCTACTTTTTCTATAGCTCTTATTGCTTTATTACCATCTGCACCAAATTGTTTTGCTAGTGCAAGTCTTTTAGACATTGTATCTAAATAGTAAGGCAATACTTTTCTAGCATCTTTTTCAAATATTGTTGCAGGTAAATCTAGTTTTCTAGCTTTTTCAAAACTAGACTCAGGAAATAATTGATTAGACACATCTTTTTGTAATCTTTGTAAAGCCTTACTGTAGGAATCAGCTTGCTTTGTTTTAATAAGATGATTAATTAAATCTAAAGTTTCCTTACTTCTGTCTTTTAAGTATGTTGCAATAATAGCATCAGATTGATTACCAGAATTAATCATCATTTTTTGTACTTCAGATAAATCATCAAATACTTTTTCAGCAACTTCTTTTTTCCATACTCTTGGAAAGTAATTTTCGATATAACCGATCTTTACTCCATTCTTACGAAGTTGTGAAATAATATCATCTAAAATAGCTTTTACTTCTGGAGCTTTACCTGCTTCTAATGCTTTAGACAGTTGTAATCCTTGTACTTCTGTAAATTTATCAAAACCAATTTTATTTAATCTTTCACTGTATTTACCAAATAATGTATGCCATTCCTCATCTGCTTTTTCTATCTTCCTAAATAATACTTTACTCTCAGGTTGTGAAACCCTATTTCTTACTTGCTTAACTCCTTCTATTGTTTTAGAAAACTTTCCATACTTAGTCTGTACATCTTTTATTCCTTCTGGGGCCATTCGAGGCTTACCTACAGATTGCATATCAACTAAAGGTCTATTTAAAGCCTCACGATAAAGCAAATCAATTTCTTTAGGAGTTAAATCCTTCATTGTTCTTTTAGTTTTAAAAATATCAAAGATAGGAAACCCTGAATACAGTTTAATCTCACCAGTTTCTCTGAGTTCTTGCTTTAACTTTTTTAATTGATTTAGTGAATTTTCATAAGCAAATCTTTGTTGTTGAGTAAGATTTGAATTTTCAAGAATAGTATTTGTTTCCTTTACCGAAGTATCTAATCGCTTATATTCATTTGATGCTTGATTTGCTTTTTCAACTTGTTTACCTGTAGGATTAGCAGATTTTTGAACTTGCTTCAATTCAAAAGATAATTGATCTGCAGGTGTAAGTTTAATTTCACCTTTAGGCGATATAGGCTGTAAAGGTTCTAATTGGTCTGTAGTAAATATTCTTTCACCTTTTAATTTTCTTGAGCCTTTAGCTGTAGGTATTGTTGTGTCTATAAATACCTTTACTTTTCCATCGGGTCTAAATTCACGAATAATAGCAGTGTTGCCTGCATATTTACCAATACCCTTAATACGAACTGAAGCACCTCTTTCAAATCCTGTAGTAGTCCTTGCAGGAGGTAATTTCATTGGTTCACCAAAAGGCATCACTCTAGGGTCATATGACTGACCTACTGGTCTAGCAAGCCTAATGGACTCAGCTTTTTCTGGTAGTAGTAATAAAGGCTTATCTCTTAAATTCTTAGGTAATTTTTCTTTTGCATTTAAAATATTAAATTGTAATTGTTTTGATATACGCTGTGCTTCTTTTTTACCCAAACTAGGATAAATCTCTGTAAGTAAATCTTCTGTGCTACCTCTAAAACCTTTTTTATTAGGACTAGGATTAAATAAAGAATGTAGTCCCATAAGAGCAATAGAGTTAATAGCTTTTTCTTCAAATGTATCTCCACCCATTTCCCATCCAAGAATACCTACTGCTGTTGTTCCTAACTTTTTACCATATTTAGGAATATGACTCAATGCTCCTGCACCACTAAATGCTAAAGCAGTAATAGAATTTTCTAGTCCTAAGTTCAATCTATCTTCTAATGTTTTTATATCAGGTCTATTATAGACTTGACCATGTACATTAAATGATAACAAGTCTCTTGCAGAATTAAATGCAAGTTTCTTTGCTGTTTTATTACCTGCTAGTGTCCTATTGACCCATTCAGCAACTCTTGGAAGTTTCTTACCTGTATAGCTAATTACTTTAGAAGCACCTGCTCCAGTAGTACCTAAAGAAAGTATAGTACCACCGATTGCACCTGCTACATCTGAAAGAGTTTCACCGATTGTTTCAGGCTCATCTAAACCTATTTCGGGATAACCTGCGAATGTTTCTCTAATTAAATTAGCTCTAAATCGATATGTTTTATCTCTTGGGTCTGTAGAAAATACAGGTTCTGATGAGACACCCTTTGCTATTGCTTCTGCTTGTGGGTCTACTTCTACGGACATCTTTGCTGATTTTGCAACAGACTCAGGTTGAGCAGTAACAGCTTTAGGTTTTTCTTCTAATACTTCACCTATATCTTTTGGCTTCGGTGGCTCAGTAAGTTTCATTTGAGGTTGCCCACCAAGTACAGCGTTAGGATACCTTTTAATAAATGAATCTTTTAAAGATGTTGGTATAGAATATTTCTTACCATCTACATCATAGTCAATACCAGGAACAGCATTAGGATTTGCTTTAAGAAAAGCATCTCTTACATCATCTGGTATGTTGTATTTTTTATTACCTACAAAAAATTTCTGAGACATACTATTTAGTTTCTAAAAATTGAGAAAAATCATCATTTTCTAATTCTGTACTAGAAGTATCGTTTAATATTGTATTCCTTAAAGTATCTAATGATTCTATTGATTCCATGTAAAGTTTTGTTGCTTTATTTAAATTCTCTTGATCTTCTTCTGTAAATACACCAAAACCAATTTCTGCATTTTTTCTTTTATCTTGTAATTGCTCTACTCTTTTTCCTAAATCAATTTTTTTATCTGAAGCAACTTTTATTTGCCTAGTCTCACCAACAGTTAAGCCGCCTTTATCTACAGCATCAATGATAGGTGTGGTCTTAGTTTTACCACCCTGCCTTGAAACTTCAACATACCCAGTAGAAGGTGATCCGATAATTCTAGGTTCAGTAGCACCTAATAAGCGATTACTTAAACCTGGACTTTTACCATCTAAAAAAGAAACAAAGTTATCTCTTGATTTTATATCGCCTCTACGAATCATAAACTGAGCTTCTTGAGCTGCTTCATATTCTTTACCTTCTAATCCCGCTAAATTAATTAACTGAGGTAAGCCTTTAGTAAAATCTTCAAACTCTTTCTTTTTATTAAGCCTATCCTGCAAACTAAGTTCTGCACCTCTTTGTAATCCTGCACTTACACCTTGAGCAAAGCCACCTGCAATAGCTTGACCTAATGATGGTCTTTTCTTTGTTTTAAATTTAAAAGCCATTATTTCACTGCCTTTCCGTAGTAAACATGTTTAATACCATCTATCTCAACTACTGCTTCATTATTGACCTTTTCAACATCTTGGGCCATTAAACCAATCTGAGGTGTTTTATTACCTTTGTAGTTAAATAGATATACAGGTAAGCCATTATCTAATGAACCAACCTGACTGATGTTTTCTTTGATTCTTATGTCACTACCTAAAGCATAAGCTGTTAAAGCACTACCTGCTCCTTGTGCAGCAGATCCTAATACACTTTCCCACCATTCTGGGCCACTATCTATCCCTGCTTGTATTTGCGCCCTAGAAGTTTCTTCTCCCATAATAGCTCTTGACATTTGATCTTGTATTTGCTGTTGAGTTTGTTGTAAGCCTGCCATTGTATTAGCTTGTCCTAATGCTAATCTTGGAACTTGTTGTAATTGTTGTGCAGTTTGAGCTTCAATACCAGTAAGTCTATCTAACAAACTTCTTTCTGCTCTTTCTTGGATACCTGGAGTTAATGCTTCTAATGTTTGAGCTTCACCACCTGAGCCTAATATTGAGCGTTCTAATTGACTTAATAATTGACCTTGCTGTCTAGCACCAACTTTTTCAGCTATATCTTTTTGAGCTGCACTAGACCTTTGAATAAGACTTTCAAGTTCTCCAAGTTGTTCTTCGGTCTTAGCTTCTGTTTCTTCAAGCTGTGCCATTCTACGAGATTCTTCAGAGGCAGTTCTAGCTTCTTCCAAACTTTCATACGACTTACCATCTGCTGTTGTATAAAGACCAGTTTCAGGGTTATAAGTAGCTTCGTCACCTGCAAGAGATATTTTATTTTGCAATGATTGTATATAGTTACTTGCGTTAGCATTTGCATTTTTTATTCTTCTATTTTGAGTTACACCTTCACCTTCAAACGCTTTATAACTCCAACTTTTTAATACCTTACCTGTTTCATTATCAATGACCTGTATTCTTTTTGAAGGGCCATGATTATTTATGCTATATCTATCCATTTTACAAATCCTTTGCTTTTTTAATTTCTGAGAAATGCCACTCTTCGTTTAGCTTTACTGCTAAGTAAAACTTCCCTTCTTTAGTGCATATTCCAATATCTGTGTCTTTACCTTCTTGAGGACTAAAAAATCCTTGCTTAAGGTTAAAAATCTTATCTTGCTTACCATCAGTAAGTGTTTCAATGGTTTCTTCCATTATGGATTACCCCCCTCTATATCATAGTCAATGTCAATACCATCGATACGAACATTGCTTTCTACTCCATATATTTCAATCTCAATGCTTTTACCTAGTTCATTAATAATAGTAGAATGTGTTTGCAATGTAGTATGTTCAACCCTTTCTTGAGTTATAGATGCTGTATCACTGCCATCTATATATACCTTATAAGACATGGCAGTTCCAGTGCCACTACCTTTATAAGTGATATGTAGTTTTGTAAATCGTTTAAATTGATCTGGTACTCCAAAGTCAAACCTTTTTGTTTTAAGTAACATTGTAGAGGTTGCATCATTTGTAGTGCTACTAAATACATTTGTCACCTTAGTAGTGCCAGTATTAAATGTTTGCAATTCTTGATTATCTGACAATACAAATTGACTTTGAAAAGTACCTGTAAAATCATCAAACTTTGACCAAGACTGAGTATCAAAGTTATAAACATACATTATCGTAGAATCAAAATCATAATTAACAACTAATGTGTTAATATTACCATGATACCCTAATGATAAAGCACCTTCGTTTACATTTAAAGTTAATCCTTGATATGTATCTCTTATTAGTAAGGATACTTCTGATATTTCTGTACCACGCATTAGACTTACTTGCCTATTATCAGCAAAGCAAATACCATAAGGTGTATCTACCACTGCGTGTTTATGTAAACATCCAATACCTGCTATATGCCTTTCTAAAATAAAGTTTACTGATTGTGCGCTTTGTATTCTGTAAACATATATGTTTCTTGTTTTAAATACATATAGTCTATTCTGTGCAGAATGTAAAGCAGTTATTTCATCCCCATCATTCTTACCAACATCAAGAAACTTTGTTCCCACCACGGCCTCATCGAGCTTAAAGTTATCAGTAAAGACAATGCGATTCTTTTCACGAATTGTTTGATCATTCTCGTCCTTAAAATCTATATTTGCGTAAAACGCTTTGTTACCAACTACTACCGCTGTATTCCACTTAATTGGTTTTAATCTAGTTTCTGCAGCTCTACCTGTAAGTGAGTTGTAGGTGGCAAGTTTTAATCCATCGTTTGGTAAATACCAAGTAGCTACCTTATCTGTAGAAACAGTGCATACAAAAGCATCCTTTCCACTCCAATCATAATCAGTCGCTAACTGCGCAAAACCTTCTCCCTGCCAGTTTCCCCAAATTACTGCTATGCCTGAAGTAGGGCCTGTAGTTAAGGTAGTTGTAGAAATTGATTTAATGTTTGCAATCCAAGTAGTTGGCTTTTCTAATTCTGCAGAAAATAGTGCTACAGTATTAGATGATAAAGCATCTGCAACTATAATTGCTTTGTCTGCAGCAAAACTAGAAGCATTAGACCAATTAGTAGCTCCTTTAAATGTTGTTGAGCTATAATCACTAGCTGTAGTGCTTAAATTATGTACATCATCGCTTGCCGCACCATAAGGCTCTATACAAGGAATCCAATTACCATTGTTTGATGTAGCAGTAATACTACCACGAATAATTGAATCTGTTGCTGAATTTTTAGCTCTTGGGTCATCTGAAAAACCATCTTGAACATCATAAGTAGTTACTAAATACCAATCAACATCATCTACGGGTTGCCAATATAAGTTAATACCTGTAATTCTTTTATTCCAACGAGCAAGGTCTGTACCCGTATCAACAACTAATTGAATACCAGGACAACGATTAGTTTCGACAGCATTTTGTGAGAAAACACCTATATCACCATGAGTATCTCTACCTAATTCACTTTCCTGTACATAATCATAAATAAATGTAACTGTGTATTTATCCTTACTATTAAATGTATTTGCAGCAGCATCATCAATTAATTTAAAAGCATCATCAGTTGGAAAATAAACAAAGATACCTACTTCATTCGCTGCATCGATTGCATTTTCCTGATCAAAAGCGTACTGTAATGGAACTACAGTTGGAGGTGTTAATTCTGTATCTTCTAATGTCCAAGCATTGACTGCTGCGGCCATCGGTGGTGTTCTAAATCTGTAATGAGTTAAAGGAGTAATATCTTGTCCAAAAACACTTCTTTTAATATGTCCATACCATTTAGGATCATTGGAAAAAGAACCGTCACTAATTCTTAATATTTGATTGTGTACTAAAAGGTCGTGACTAGGAAATTCTTTTATAGATATATCATCAATTCTGTAACTTGAATATGTCGATGAAGTAACTGAATAAAATGCAATCCCACCATTACTTTCTTTTGGTGAAAAATATAAATTATGTGTAGTTGCTGTAAGTCTAGTTGTATCAATATATGTTTCACTTAAATCTGCGCTCTGTATCTTTATATCTGCTTTTCCTCCACCTTCGATATTAGATAATGTAAATTGTAATCGATAAATTTTATTCTTCTCTAGCTTACCTGCCATACTAGCATTAGTTTGAGATAATGCACCTTCACCAGAGCTTAATGTATAAGAAACATGAGCAGGAACTGATGGAGGTTCACCTGCATTAAAGGCCCAACCTGTGCCAAATGTCCAAGAGCTACTAGAAGATAACGCACCATTTGTTATCATCTCACTACCATAAGTAGAATAAGTATTTACTGTGGCCCATGAACCTGAAGTACCATCAGCAACATCAACTCTATAAACCTTATCTGCATTAGCAATTACCCACCACTCAGTACTTCTATTGTTACTGCTTCCATCTTTTTCAGTACGATAGCGTATGAACTCAGAATTAATTTGTTCAGTACCTGACAAGGCACTGGATTGATTAGTATTTGAACCTTTCTTTGTAATACTACCTCTTTTGGTATTAATAGCATTATCAAACTCTTGAAACTGATTATCTGATATATCTAATTCAGATTGATATGTAACTAATCCACCTGAAAAATCTCTTATACTTTTTCTAGCCATTAAAAGTCATTATAAGGAACAGTTAGGATTGTACTACCATCTCTTGATTGTCTTTCAAGAATAACTCGTTGCTTTTGTTCTAACCATTCGTTTTTAAAATATGAAATTAAATTTAGGTCTCTAAGCCTCTCTGATACTCGCCAACATGGATAGTATATTAACATTCTCTGATAACGATCATCTATCTCTGGTTTACCAAATGTAACCGACTGATTAGATGCTGTGCCTGTAGCATTTGCTGTAATCACAACAGTAGTAGTATTAGTAATACTTCTAACAATAGTATTATCTGGAATATTCGCACCGACTATAGACATACCTGGTCTCACATCAGTTGTTGAATCCATTGTAACATTTGCAGAGCTACTTGATACATCAACAGTAGCATCAACAAACATTTTATGTGGCACATAATAATAATAAACTTTGATTTGTTTTACTTCAGTAGGAGTAGGAAAAATTCCAAGTTTATCTTCATGTATGTAAAAAGCCTTGTCTGTAGTAATATTACTCATAGAAGAATCATCAGGTATATCACTTATCTCATTGATACCAATTCTTTGACAAATACTACCATCGTATTCTACTCTATAGATACGAGTCATTGACTCTAGTGATAAACTTGTATTCTCTGCACCATCCAAGTTATTTTGATTTAATGTCCAATCTGTAACAAGAGTATTTGAATCCTTCATTTGATATTCACTTGTATCTACTACTGAATTACGAGTTGCATATCCTTGCAATAGATTCGCTTCATCACAAAGTTGAAAATGACCTTCATTGATAAGGTCGTGTATAATCGAATCAGCTAAGACAGATGTAGAGTCTACACCTGTAATATTTCTGACTTCTGTTGTTATTTCTGATAAGGTCATAATATTTCCAATAAAGAGGGGGAGGTTAGTCCCCCTCTAGGTTATTGATTAGCTTAGATCAGTTCTCGCTGAAACGTACTGAATGACACCGTAGTCTTTGCTGTTGTAGTCACTAATGTCTACACCATAGATCTTTGCTGCTGAAATACCGAGTTGGTTTCCATAGTCAAAGGTCTTTTCTACCCACATCATATCAGATGATTCTGCAAAACAAGCTGCTTGTGCGCCCATGAAAAGATTTCTTGAACCTTTTACAGCGGCTCCACCACCGTTATCGAAAGTGTTTACACCTTCGTGAGAGTGGATAACAACCCCATTGTAGATACCTAAAGCACCTTTAAACAATGGATTACTATCACCACGAACCTGAGCTTCACGCTGAATCTGCTGAAACTCATCGAGTTCAAACAGATCGTAAGCAACTTCAGGATGCAATACCAATACATAGTAGTCGTTACCGTCTACACGGATTGGTCTCATTCTGTAGTTAGCAGATCCACCTATCTGAGCTAGTGTTTTCAATGCACTAATATCAGCTAAAGTGATCGCATCTGCTGCAGCTAATGCTGCTTTCGGATCAGAAGTTGCATACACAGAACCTGCGGCATCTGCTCTATAATAAGCATGAGTACCACTTGTTGTTGATAAAGCAGAGAAAATATCTGCATCAATCAACTCTGAGTATTGCGTTTTGAGAAGATCTAGGGAAGTGCTTCTGAAATCATAAAGCACTTTAGAGTTTGCGAATTTACCTGTATCTCTTACAGCTAACCTTTTTTGATTAGTACTAACTGTGTTTGAAAAGGTAGATAGCGATTGCTCGTTACCCTCTAATGATGAATCACCAGTAATTGCACTTCCTGAAAGCTGAGAAACAAGACCAAAAGTAACATCTTTACCTTTGCCTTCTTCCATTTGCTTTACATGAATTGCACTTCCTGGGCCTTCACCCATGAATTTACTAAAGTAAACTCCTTTGCTAACTTCACTTTGGAGTTCTTTTGCCCATCGTGAAACTTGTAGGCCTGATGCCCAATTTGCTGCCATTATAGACTCCTATTAGTTAAGATTAGTTTTGAAGAACTTACACCAGACAACAATCTTTGCTGCGTCTGCTGCATTTTTTGCAACTAGATCAATAGTATCTTCTGACGAATAATACTTTCCACCACTGTAAGCAAGAGTTCCATTGATACTACTATAAGATGCTCCTGCGCTATTAGCGTTAGAACCATCTATATACCCATCAATGTCATCGCCATCGCCTAGATCTATAGTTAATGTGCCACTTTCTGCTGTAAGAATTACTGCTCCCGCTGCGACAACAATAGAACCTGCAGGTATTTTCATAGCTTCCCAAACATCGTCTGCTGCTAAATTTTGTACAGCAGTGTCGATCATTGCAGCCATCATACCACCAGGCATTGCATCAGTATGTGGAGATGTATTCCCGAAACCAGAAGATGCGTCAAAAGGGCCTTCTTTATGTGAAACTGTAGCCATTTTTTTCTCCTAATTAAAATCCAGAAGTAACCTCCATTAAGGCTTTCTTACGAACTTCAGGCGATAAATTGCTCCACTGCTCAGGACTTAGATTATCATAATCTGTGTCCGACTCGTTTCCTGTACTAACATTAGACAGTGTGGTCGGTATCTTGGTTGCTTCCGTTGCTTTTTTCGCTTTATCTATCTCTGGGTTCGTAACATCCTTAACGGGTTTACTTTGGATGTTGTAAACATTATAGGCATCCTCTATAAAGGTGATGCCCCTTTCATCGCCAAAAGCAGCAATCTTGGCTAACTCTTCTTGACCTAACTCAGGATGTTTCTCAATGAAATCATTCATCATTGCATCCATAGCACTATTATACTCTGTCTCAGCTTTCTTCGCTTCTTCAGCTTGGAACCTCTGGTCAATCATATCTTGTGCTTTTTTAGCAGCCATAAACTCAATGTACTCTTTCTGCTTTGCAGGATCGTATTCGTCAAACTCAGGGACTGCTTCTGGTTCCTCTTGAGGTTCCATAGAATCCTTTAGTTCTTCGACCATCTTGCGAAGATCTCCAAGTTCATTGGTTTGTCTGCCATTTAGGCTTTGTAGGTTAGAATAAGACTTATCCCTTTCTTCAGCAAACTTCAAAAGCTCGTCCACAGAGTCAAAGCTCTGATCTCCTATTTGTAGCTTAAGTTCTTCTGTTTCTGGGGTCTCGGTTGATTCTGCTTCAACCTCTGTCTCGTCATTGGTCGGGGATTCTTCTACTTCAGAGTCGCTATACTCTTCACCAGACATTTCCTTTTCCTCATCAATATATTGAAACTTCGATTCACTCATTATTGCATTACTCCTTCTCCACCTTGTGGTGGGGGTTTTTGTTGTTGTTGTTGTAACTGGACTTGAGCTTGGCGTTCTTGCTCAAATTTCTCCAGTATCTCATCGGATGCTTCCATGTCGGATAGTTCAACGAAAAGTGGGAATAAACTAGCGTACCCATTTCGTACTAATTCGCCAACTTGGTTAGCCATTAACGCTCTCATCGTTGGAGTATTTTGACCCTGGTCTAAGACCACATCAAACTCCATTGTTGAGAAGTTGTCCAAAAATTTGCTGATGATCTGATTGACTTCTGCCTGTTCTTCAGGTTCCACCTTATCAAATTCAGCTCCAATAATTCTTTGTATCTTATCAACAGAATAATACTGCTGCATATTAGACACTGCCATTTCTAGTGTATTCTTCTTACAAGTGTCTAAGTTCTCCATCTGCTCCATTAAGGTATTCATACCTTGACGAATCCTAGTCTGTACAGCAAGTCCTGACTCTGTAGAAGAGGTGGCCCTACCCATCATTGGGTCTGTAGCACCACTGATCTCTTTTGCATCAAAGTCACTTCTCTGTTCAAACGAAGCAATCGTTGGTACAAGTGCTGTATGCTGATTAGACCATTGACTCATAAAATCAGATATTCTGCCCTTAAATCCAGGTATGCCTATCCATTCTCCATTTGCTGAAGCTCTATTCATCTGGTCTGCAGTAACCTTGTTTCCTGTAAAGATACCACCACCCTTTGGAGAGCGATTAATAATATCTAAGGCTTGTGACCTACGCTTATTCTTCTCTCTTTGAGGGTCTTTTAAATTCTCTACCAATCGAAATGTTTCTACATTATCACCATAATCTTCAAAGGTATAGAAGAATGGTATTAATGGAAACTGATTATGTCTATATGGATTTGGTGTTTTTTCCTGTAAGACCCTTGCACCTGCAAATACAGTTACATAGGTCTTAGGAACGCTTTTAGAAACCACATTTAACTCTACAGGAGCAACTTCCATCTCAGGTCTTTCCATAATACTTCTAATCGCTTCATTGGCTTTACGCTTGGTCTTGAAACCTTCCTGAGAAAACCGTCCTGTTTGTGGATTAACTAAGTAAAATTCTTTTTCGTACTCTCTTTCCCATAACTCAATAATTCTTATCTTCTTACGATGTGCATCCATGTTATAGGCTTCCATGCTTTTAAAACCGTAGTTAGGATCTACATTCTTATATTTGTCGCCTAACTGTATGCCCGTTAAAGATTCTTCACCAATTAAAGACTCTTGTATATCTTCAGCGTTTTTAACATCCCTCAGTGCATCTGGAAACATATCCTTTGCTTTAGAGATAGATAATAGTTTAGTACGAGCTAATCTACCCCACTGTGAACAATCAGGAGTAGTAGCCTCTGGATCCATTAATACATTAGCCCACGACTCTCTTCTGATATTTATCTTACTATCAAAGTATTCGCCTGGTTCTACTGATAGGTCTACCCATCCTCTACCTGTAATTACACCGTCCTTAAAAACACGACTAAATACATTATGTAAAGACTGGCTTTTATCTAAATGATATAAAAGCGAAGTAATTAACTTAGCTTCATTATCATCGTTCATTTCCACGGGTCTGGCACGGTATGATGTTCTGCCTTGCCTTTCAATACCAGTCACTAGGTTCACTTTTGGAAGGATGATGTTGAGCTGAAGGGGAGGACGTCCCTCTGCTCTTAGCTTTGATATATCAGCATTATCCCATTGTCCAGTTCCGTACCCACCCGTATAAAAATACATAGATTCTCTTGCAGATTGCATAAATGTCCTATTACTGCTCTGCATTGCTTGAAATACTTCGTGTAAATATGATAAATCGCTCATGTACCCATCCAACTTGTTGTGCGTTTAAAGAAACTCGGTGTTTTGTACGAGCTTCTGCGTTTCGGTTTATTTGAACCTTCTACCGCATGAACTAAATATCTAACGCAGTCCATAGCGTGGTCATTCTTTTTCACAGGCTCTTCTGGTGCGCTTTTCTCGCTATGCCCATGTTTTAATTCTTTCCATTTGTAATCCATGATCTCGTCTAAGAGAAATCCCATATTCCTAACATCAAAGAACTTTAATTGACAGTGACCGTTCTTATCAGTCGTTAAATAGCGTGCTACCCTGTCAAATCCTGCTCTTTTATCGTTATTAGCTCTCTCCCACTCAATGCCATACTCTTCCCACTCATCGGCAATAGAGTAACCGTCCCTCTCTGTTCTATTGATAGACGGGTCGGCAATAAACTCATAGTCCATACCAGTCTCTAACCTATCTTCTACCATCGGTACTATCTCATCTATCCTCATCTCATCACCATAAACAATGTCATAAACAAAGATATTCTTCTCGTCATCTACCGCTGCAAATAAAATGCAGGTCGGATTTTTATAACCATAGTCGTAAACCACATATCTATTCCACCACTTGGGCATTTCAAAGGGTTTTATCACATGAACCTTTTCGTCAAACATCGGATAAACCAAACCTGCAAAATCGTCCCAACTGCAATATACATAGCGATTCACCCACATTGGAGGCATGGAGAGTAAATGTTTGATGTAGTCTGCAGGGAGGTGTGGGTTATCGCTATAAACTCGTACTTCTTCATCTGTCTCAGGAGCAGGGACATCTGGTGTCCAAGTCCTGGTTTCAATTAATCTATAGTCCCCTTTTGTAACATTCTGTTTTTCTTTATGTTGTTTAAACTTTTTCCATACCCAATCATGTCCTGCAGGGTTACAAGTATGAAAACTGCAACGCATTACACCCTTCTTTCTTAATTGACCTGCTGCAGCAATAAATGTACTCTCTGAAACCTCTTCTAACTGGTCAAAGGCATACCAACCTAGATTCATCGATTTAATACGCTGTATCGAGTCCCTAGAGTCGTCTAAGGCCATATATACAATCCTAGACCCATTCTTAAAGATAATTTCTCTATCTTGAGACCTGTGCTTGGAAACAAAACCACCTGCTAAGTCCAGAAGTTGAATTAGTGTTGATTTCTTGAACGCATCGAGTACCTTACGTCCCATTAGTCCTAAGTTATTCTCGTAAGCTGCACTTTGTTGGATAGCTTCCATGCACATGGCCTCGGTCTTTCCTGTTCCTAAACTGCCTGCAAGCAAGTGATGCTTGCTCCAACCTGTATATAAATGATATTCCTGCTGATGAGGTAACGGATCGGTCGGAGTTCCATCAGGAAACTTATAGGTTACTAAGATGTCATCATTCATGCTGTGTTCTTGTATAACTCTTTCCAGTTTATTGGCAAACTACCGTCCGTTTCTAATTGAAATATTTTAATCGCCACATCGACAATTTCTTTAGATTCTACTTTATCCAATCCATATAACTCTCGCAATATGTCAAGTAAGAAGTCTCTAGGTGACAAATATTGTATATTTCCTTCATTATCAACTGCATAAGGATAATACCTCATTTGACATTCTTGATCATTTTAGCACGGTCTTTTGGAGTAATTCCTGCGACCATGACATTTACTTGCGTGTTATTGTTTTGCATTCTGTCTCTATATTTGTGGGGGTCTAGGGCCTTTAACTGAAAGATACGCTCTGCAGTATTCTTCCCCTCAGAAGCCTGCTCATACGATAACTTTTCAAGACCATCTAGTCTTTCTTGATTAAATGATTTGCGAAGGACATCAACAGCTTGTGCAAACTGGGGGTCGTTCTTCATCGCATACTGGATACTACCATAGTAATACCCCATCTTATTTGCCGCTATCGAAGGAAATCCGTGACACTCTACCATTGTCTTTAAAAAGGCATCTTTCTTATCTTCGGTAAAGCGTACCTTTTTACCTGTGTCGATCTGTAGAGTGTTTAAGAAATTGGCATAGTATTCGTTGTCGTGAAGGTTTTTGACCGCCTTTTTGACAGCCGACTTCTCCATTTCCTTTGTTGATTTTTTTCTGTGTGCGTCCTTCAAATTGGTGTAAATATATATTACAAATATAATTACATAAAAGTTATAATTCTTGTTATTGCGACATTTACAAAAGCGATGTTTTGCTGAGAAATATGTACGGGTGATAACATATATACCCCTCGCCTCGCAGATTGTCGGGTATGGGGGGGGGTGGTGTCCCTCGATAAAGGCGCCGCCCCACCTCGCAACACCTTATAATTATTTAAATCAATTCTATTCATGCCGTCCCTGTTATATCTATTTATTACTGCATTTACAAGCGATCATATCATATAATACTTTATAGTTTATCCCCTCGGCTTGTTACATACTATTACATATCATTACAAATATTTCATTGTGAGGCTTACTTTTGTTAGTAAGTTAAAGCAGTCAAATAATCACAAACATATAACGCTTGAGGAGGCAAATATGAAACATAGCAAGAAAATAGAACAACTTGCATACGCTAAGAGAAACTTAGTTGTAGAGTATGAAGCATTAATAAATAAGCATGATAATTATAAAGATATAGCGCAACGAAATACCATACTTGAGGAGGCTTTGTTGGTGTCTATTCATGCAATAGAAGAAGTAATGAAAGCATTAGAAGAAGAAAACAACTTTCTTGCAACTCTTTTTAAGGGGGAAAAGTAGGATGAGGGATATAAAAAAACTTATTCTTAAGGGATTAGGCAAAGCAAAAGTCAAATCCATATTAAAAAACTATCTCTATAATTCATTGCTAGAGCATAAAAGCCTAATAATAGAACCATATCACATAATAAATACTGATGAACTACCCTTTATTGATGAAGAAATAGACTTTGAATTTGGAGATTTAACAGACTTTTTAACCAACGGAGACAACTAGAAATGAGAAAACCTACAATATATGAAATAAAGAGATTAACCAAAGAAAAAGCTCCTTATTTCTTCAGTAAAGACACTATGCAATTTTTTAATCAAACCTTAAAAGATTTCAAAGTGGAGAGTATGAAAGATGGCAGATTTAAAATATCTGCTGATAGTTTCGGAGAAAATGAGACAATCAGATTCTTTAATCCAAAAACAAATGATTTAGAAATAAAATAGAGGAGATTAACAACAATGAAGAAAACAAAAAAACACGCATTTAATAAAGATGTTTACTTACTAGGTAAAGATGAGGAAGGGATTTATTATTGGTTAGAAGAGCCTAAATTTTCATGTGGTTGGTATTGGGGTTTTGGATATATCGAAACCTATACAAATAACAAACAACCTCAATTAGCTAGAGACATTAACTCACATGAACACGCTACAAATTTTATGAGTGAGTTTTTTACTGAATGGAATGGCTCAGAACCTAGATTAAAAGAAACAACATTTTCAGAATCTGAGGGTTGGGAACTTTGCGAACTACTGAAGAGGTTTTATATATTAAATGAAACTGCTCAGATGTATTCAAGGGGTGGCGCTCATGTATCAAGTAGCGCTTTAGAATCTATTAGATATAATAGAGAGCATGATAAAGAAGAAGCCGAGCATATAAACAAGCGCTTAATCCCAAAGGTTACAGATAGGATACTTGAAATATTATCACCAATAGATCAAAAACAACAAGGAGCGTAACCAATGAATAACGAATTAAACCTAGATAATAAAACTATTAATCAGTTAAAGATTAAAATATTAGAAATAGTTAAAAAAGAAGGTGGAATTAAAACTTTTGATGAGACATGGTATGATATTGAAATAGATAAAACTATATATGATGTAAATATTATAAATGGCAAAGAATATGAGTTTAGTAAACACCATTCAGTATATGCAGATATATATAATACCTATACAGACCATGAAGGCTATTTACATACTGATACTTCAAAACTCACACACCTATCAAATATTACCCACCCAAACAAAGTAATTCTTACGGGTAACATGGTAGAAATAGACATAAGCAAGGAGCGTAAACAATGAATAAATATTTAATAATTAGAGATGATTCTCAAGGGAGATTTACAACTATTGGAACTTTTGAGTCTGTGCATACAGATAACAGATTAATTCATATTGAATTATATGCTTATATGAAATATTTGTATCAAAATAATGTAGATAGTTTTTATAATTATTTTCTATATGGCTTTACAATAGAAGAGGTTTCTAAGTGGGATAATTACAAGAATGTAGCAATAAATAAAAATTCTACAGATTATGAAAGTAATGGAGTAATGAAAAATAGAACAATAATAGAAATTCACGAATTTTATTTTGAATTAGAACCTTTATCAAAATATCAAAGTATTAATGAAATAATAAAGCAAGAAGAGGCTCAATAATGCAGCTAGAAATCATTTTAATCTGTGGACTAATACTAAGTCTACAACAACTAAGGATCATTGATTTAAAAGAAGATCTAAACCAATGGAGAGAAACTAGTTTATTAAACCAAAGAGAGAGGCAAGTAAAATGAAATGTAATGAATGTAAGGTCAAAGCACCAACAAATGATGTTTGTCACAAAACATATTTAATTAAACAATTCAAGAATATTTTTTTGTGTAATCATTGTACAACAAAAACTCATTCCTGGATAACATATAGAAATCAAATTCTTGGAGGCAAATAACATGAGCAAAATACCATTAAATACTAGACCAAGTGATTATAAATACGAAATAGTTGTTATTTCGCATGAAATCTGTTTAATCGATTTAGGATATTACAATTTCAAATGGGATTGTTACGAAGATTTTATCGAAGAAGTAAATAAGATATATAATTTATTTGTGGAATGGGATTGTAAAACAATGATGGATACTTCTTGGTTAGATGCTTTTCATTATTATTACAAAAATGTTTATAAAAAGAAAGAGGTGATCGCATGAGCAAAATAAAAGAATACCATCTAAAACTAGATGAAGAAGAGACTAGAGAAGAACGTAGAAAGGCTCTATTTGGTAGGTTTTTTGATAATCCTATGGTAAGCAAGGTACACCATAGTTTAAATAGAAAGAAGAGGGATTAAATGAAATATATATCTTATGGTATTGATGGTTTATGGCATGAATGGACAGATTTTAAAGAGATGTTAGAATATTACAAGGGACATCCTAAAGATAGATGGACTTGGTTTATAGAAAAGGAGAGTAAATAATGCCAATCGGAGGTGATATATCGCACAATAAATGCGATGAATGTAATTCGGCCCTAGTCTTTAACGAGTTTGGGGATGGTAGTAGTGATGAATCGCAGCTAGAAGAAGTATGCGAGGAATGTGAAAAGCATAGATTCATGTGTGATAATTGTGGAAATGGATTTAAAAGAGATGAAGTCGTAGTAACAGATGATTCTAGTTTATGCACAACACTATGCAATTAATAACAACTAATAAAACAAAAGAGGTATAAAATGAAACTATACAAAATAACTACTTGCAAAAAACTAATAGATGAGGGAGTTGAAAAAGAAACACTTTATTGGGATATTAATAGAATTTTAGAAGAAATTAATAGTGATAAGTCAAGTGAATGGCAAAACTATACCAAAAAAGATTGGAAAGAAGGTTGGACTCAGTTTTGCGAAGGAATATGGTATAATATAAACAAAACAGAAGAGGTATAAAATGCACAAAATAAGAAAAGTAGATGTAAATATTGTTGAAGTAGACACAAATTACAAACTCGGAGAGCAAATTATTAATTTAATGAATGATGATGATCACAATGGAAATAATGGCAAAGAATATTTATGGAAAGAGGCTAAAGGTTATAAATGCAATTTTGATTATATAAGCACTATAATAGATAAAAATGATGTAATTGATGAGGACGATGAGACAAGAATAAATATGGCACTAAGTGAATTAGTAGATAGAATAAAAATATATGATCAAAATTATTATGTCTTTGGTGAGAGTAACATATATCAAGTGGGCCAAAATTGGATAATAGCGTTGCCATTTGCTCATTTAAACTAAAACAAGAAAGGAAATGAGAGGTATAAAATGAAAATAAAAGTAAATCTTAATACTCACGCTGATGAGATAAGAGGAACTATAGAATTAGTCGAACAAGGTGAAATGGGTGATACAAGTTTGTATTATTTATTAAAAAATTGTGAGGGAGTTGGAGATACCACAATACAAAGATTGACTGAATTTTTTAAAGAAAATCGAGTAAAACTAATCGAATACGCTAGGACAGATATTTATTAACTAATACTTGTCTCCTCATAAGGCTACCTGGACTTCGCTATATGTTTAGGTAGCCTTTTTTATTTACGCTGCTTGGTGTTCTGCTACCACCCTCAACAAGTCATCAGCATCTTCATCCATACCTATTTCCTTAAAGAACTTAGCGTGTAGTTTTAAATGCTCATCCTCTGTCATCCTACCCTCTCTCATTTCTGCCATTGTATATTGAATCAGCTTAATAAAGCGATGCTGATTCTTTCTGTCCTCTGCAGTTAATTCGCCAGTAAACTCATCAAGTACCACAACATTCTGATGATTAAGTCGTATGTTGTTTAAGATGCCATACACAACCTTGAGTGGTGGTAAGTACCTCGTTCTACATTCGGCAATGATCTGTCCCCAACCTTCCTTCACTACTGCCTCATCATAGTTAGCTAAGGCATCTCTCCATTCCTTGCCGAGTAGCTGATTCTTCTCTATGCTGAATGTCTCAAATAAGCTGATAACATGCTCATTGGCCTTACTTCTCTCCATCAAATAACTCCTTATATGTATTTACTTTAGTGGGGGTTATTGTACCATTCTGTGCTTGGTACTCTATTGCATTTCTACACCAATTACGGAAAGCTGCTTTCTTATTCTTATAACGCTTTCCATGAGCAAGTTGATAATCTTTCCACTTCTCAAGTTCAGTCTCTAAGTCTAAAGTAGGATATTTATCACTTAGACCTTCAAGTATTACTTTAGGTTCAAGTGATACTTTAAGTGTTTCTTTAGTTAAAGGTTTTCCTTCTCTTACAATCTCATCCTTTCTAAAGCTAATCAAAGAAGAGTTATTCTCTAAGTAATAATTAGATATATAATCTCTTATAGTATCTTTATATATAGTATCTAAGTAATTAGATATATAAGATATTATATATTTATTATATATACTTAATATATTATAAAAAAACGAACTTCTATGCTTTAAGTCAAGGAATAAATCATCTATTTCCGATAATTCTTTAGAAACCATAGGTTTTAGATCAGTTTCTTCCATATTGCTTATTATTAGACTCTTTTTTGGTATCTTCATACTCACACCTTCCTTTTATGTTTTATTAGATTCTACACTATGTTTTGAGCCTTCTAAGGCTATTTCTGTATTGCAGTTCATACATACTTTGCGTTCCAATCCAAAAATTGGGAAGTCATCGTACTTTAAAACTATCTTTTTACTCTGAGTACAAGTTGTCCTACCATACTCATACGCTCTGTTACATGATTTGCAGTAGAAAAGATTAAATTCCTTTTTCCAATTACTTTTGTTTCTTTGATTTAATCTTTGCTGACTATGAGCATCTGTATTTTCTAAGATATAATCAATGATATGTGGTTCTTTCATACTATCTCTCTACATTCTCAATCAATATCGAATAGTGAGAGTGTTCTTCTTTATCGTTTGGTTTATGAATATGGTTTACAACACTTATCTGTAATTCATCACTGATTTGCCACTCCAAATGATCAAAAAAGTATTTAGGAAGATTGACGATATTCCCTGAACTTCCTCTCAGTTTAAATTCCTTATCTATGGTAGATGATTGTATGGGGGTTACACCCAATATTCCTTCTCTATTCATCCTCTAACTCCTTATCTAGTTTGTTAATATGTTCTTTTTCGTAAATGATGCCATAAAGCAGCACCAAGTAATTAACTGCATCTAAGATCCTTCCTTCGATCTTCTCATCTGATGCCTCAACACCATGTAAAACATAGTATCTGATTGAATCCATGTGTTTTAATAGATAGACCAGGAGTACCCTTTCAGCACTAAGGCCCAATCGTTCACCTACTGATTCAAAGTTCTTGAATTTTTGTCCTGTTCCTACTGTATATTCTTCGCCTTTTGCCTTACTAACCTCTAGGCAATTTTGAAAGAACTTCTCTGCTATCATAAAAAATGTATCATTCTGCATAATTATTTACCCCACTTGTTAATGTTAATTTCTTCGATTGATAGGTTATCTAAACGCTCTTTGTGTTGAATGTAGTTCTTACCTACCTCTGCATCATCTATATCTACATAGCTTTTAAGAGGGTATTGTGTTTTACTATCCTTTATTTCAACCCATGCTCCTGTAAAGGTTCGATATTGCTTTACATTGTCTGTTGTTTTAACGATTACATACTTAGACATTTTTAATAAACTCCACTTCTACTGCGTAGACCATACCACCTTTAGTCCACTTGATTCTAAAATCATGCCAATTCTGAGCATGGTGGTTTATAGCAGTTGTAAACTCGTTACTTCTGCGATAAAGCTCATGCTTTGCTACTTCCTCTGGTGGAACTTCGTCATGGGGGTAGCGTATGGCAATAGTACACACTAGTCTATCGTACTTAACTGCTTCGACCACGACCATAGTTTCGTTGTAGCTTTTCTAGTTGTAGCATCCTACTATATCCTGAACTACCTTTTTCAATAATTCCATCACGAAACAAACCTTGATAAAACTCAACAATACTCTTTAAGCTGCCGAGAGCTTTCTTTTTACTCTTTTCCATTTTTTAACCTCGTTATTTTATAGATTTCACCTCTATCTTCTTTAAATAGTACCCAGTCGCAAGTTCCTAGAGCTAACCACTTAGGGACACTACTTCTTACTTTACATTGTATCTTAGTCCCATCTGCAAGTATATCAACATCTTCCTTGCATCCTGGTAGACTAAGACCATTACTTCCATAGGCTCTTTCCACATCTTCATAACCCATGTCTTTCAATACTTTTACGCACTCGTATTCAAAACGATTGCCCTTTTGTTTACTTTTATTTGCCATTATCATACTCCCATATATAGATTGGTGTGTGGTCGCCTACATAAGATCCTGCAATATTGTAGTAAAAATGCTCTAAAGCATCTTCATCAGTCATATTATCATCTTGTAGGATTTTTAAGATCTTTTCTATGCTATATACCATCCTCTGCTTACTATCGATTCCGATAATAGCATCATCAAAGCCATCAGCTTTTAAGGTTTCATCTGGTTCAGCATATAAATCAACAAAGTCTTGTAAATTATTCAACAGGAAACTCCATATATTGATAGAAGAATCTTCGGTTCTTCTTTTGGTTATTCTTACTCGGTTTTAAGGCTAGGTTTATACTTGCCTCATTATCGTATGGTACATAGCAGACTATATCTTTTTCTGTGTAGTAAACTGCTACTATGTCTATAAGATCTTTTTTACGATACTTATGCAACCTTACTTCGATTGCAGTATCTGTTTTCATATCTGTAATTGTCTTTACTTGTACCCTTAAAAACTCTTTCTTCCTTCTTTCGACAATCAGGTCTACCCCTTGTTCATCAATAATAGGTTTATATACAGGGTATCTATAATTAGCAGTTAAATCTTTGATCACTGCTATTTCTCCAACATACCCCTTGTGGACAGTGTGTGTTACTTTTCCCATTCAACACCAATATGTCTTAGGTCATCGCTTTTAATTAAAGTAATAGCATCATTCCGACCTCTTCTCCTATAGAGTTTATATTGGGCAAGTAAAGGTTTATCGACAAACTCGTGTGCCACAAACCTCTGTACATAATCAATCAGGTTAGTGGGTCTAACAACGATCCAACTCTTTTTGGTCTCAAAAGCAATCATATCAGCATGAGAGTTATAAAGCCACCCTTCATCTGCTACACCTTTAACTTCTATCCAATGCCATTCATCTTGCACTTCTTCTCCTCTGCGAAGTGCTTTCATACCTTTGATTTCTATATTAGCAGAGATGTTGATGTCATAATGATGGTTCATATCATAGGCTGCACCAACTTTGATTCCTTTAAAGCCTAGATTTTCAATAAATGATTTAAATCGTATTTCGGTTTCAAGTCCATTTAAGACTTGTGTTTTGTTTAGCATAGATTCCTCGGTATGTGTTAAAAAGAAAGGGGGAGCCGAAACTCCCCCTGGTAGAGACTAATTAGAAAGGAAGTTCATCATCCTTTACTGAACTAGATTGAGCCTGTCCATCCTTTTGGAAAGGTTCATTAATGTTGCAACTAAGATAGGTCTCTCCTGCCTTAGTCTTGCTCACCCATCCTGCTCCTGATATCTCTCCTACACCATCAATTTCACCTGAGATATTATATACTGGTGATGTTTCTTTTTTTTCTTTACCAGTCCAATCAATCTTAAATAGATTAACTTTACCGATCTTTTTTGGTCTTACACCTGCAGCCATTATGCGGCCTCCTTTTCTGTTTTGTTATCTTGTTCTGTGATAATCGTATTACTTTTCAGTCTTTTATTGGTGATCATCACATTTTTGCTTTCTTTAAAACAAGAGTTGATACCTCTAGGTCTAGGTTTAGCATAGACAGGCTTTATAGGGCCATTCTGTGCATACCATAACTTTACCATAGCATCCCAATCTTGAGTTAAATCTTCTTCTACTAACTTGAGTTTGTACTTTGGCTTACCTCTCCAACTATTCATCACATAGAGTACACCCATAAAATCAATAGGATGGTCTGGAAATAAACCTTCCCATAGATTCTTATAAGCAGTAACCTGATATTTATGATTAGCGAACTTGTTGGATAATGTAGAACTATTTCTAAGGGTCTTAATATCAAGCAGTATTCTACCTGACATCCCTTCCTTTAAGTCTGTACATTTAGCCTCAGCAGGAGTTAGGTTATCTTCAACCTTTATCCTAGCTACCATATCAAGTGTCCCTGTGTAATCCTTCCTCGGATCAAATAAAGGTACTTCATTACCCTCTATCTGTATTGTATGATCTAAGAAGAACTGATTACCAGACTCCATAAACTTTATCATAGGATTTGTCCACTCTCTTACTTCCTGCTTATCAGGGTCGAAGTATGGTTGGCTAAAATCAATATCAACACCCATTGTTAATTGCTCTAAGCATAGATGTATCTGTGTACCTTCAGTTGCAGCTTTATTAGCATAAGCCATTGCATCCTCATAACTAGGGTAAGATGCTAACCACTTATCAAAGCCAATACCCTTAGCCATGATTTGCTGAATAGTAGTAACACTAGGTAAGTGCTGACGACTTTCTTTCGTCCACTCCTGAGTCTTAAAATTCTCTTCTAAGTAGCTAAGGAGAGGTGTGTATGCTCTTCCAAATGGAAAATCAACTCTCTCGATAGGTGTAAGAGACTGAATGTTGGGGGGTTGATATGCTTGTTTTTTCTTTGTTGAACTTGCTCTTGGCATAATTGTCCTCTTTTCTTATTGTTTTGTAATGCACAATCCTTCCATTGTGCTTTTCAATTAGAACCTTTAGTTCTTCTTGAAAATCTTTTCTATTATCGTTATCAAATAGAATAGTAAAACTTGGTCTACTCATTATCTAATAACCTTACTTGTGTATCAGGTGCGATACGCTGATTGAACGCTCTTCTTACTTCCTTATTGCCTTCCCAATCTGTTTCCTCATAAGAGTCCCATCTTACAAGAATACTACCACTGCCAATATCTAAGATATGGCCCGTTCTCTTACCACATCTAAAATGATCGTTCTCTACTAATTCATTGATTGAAGTCGTACTGCCCACTTGAGGTCTTATATGCGAGGAGGCATTGGAGTTCATAGGGTAAGGCATAATCACGGAGTCCTTACTCTACTGTGGGCAGTAGTTCTTTCAGTAACAAATCTTTGAAACTCAGACTTGCTAATTAATTTTTTCTTATGTGATAAGTTTAATACACTGATCTCACCAGACTTTATCCAATTAGATATAGTTCTGTTAGAACTTCTTAGTAGTTCAGCTACCTCATTTATTGTGTAAAACTCGTTATCCATACCCGTATATTAGTGGTAAATAATGGTAAGAACAAGAAAATAATGTAAAATATTATAAAATTAAGTCTTTATACTGCTCAATATACTCTTCTTCAGATGCTTTACCTTGTGCAGAGTTATAATACTTCTTATAATAATGTGCTTGTCCTTCTAGGTCTTGAGGTACTTTTTTTGGTACTCGCCAATATTTAAGTCTACAGTGCATGATACCATAGGCAATGTTAGATTCCAACATATCACCTATTTCATCATCACTTGTTCCTATCATAGTAAACTTAAGGGGAACCATAGCAGCCGAAGCACACATTCTCGCCTTCGACTGCCTGTACTTGAGGTACGATTTAATATTGTCCTGAGCAGTCGCCACTTCAACCTGCCAGAAAGATTTAGCTATACCACTTCCAATCTGTCTGATATATCGATACTGAGATTCATATAAGCCAGTACCGAGTACGAGATCTTCAGCCTCTTCAGAGTACATACCCATGCGAGTAATCACTCTTTTAATTAACGACCTGTACTGTTGAGTCTGCTCAGGAATCATTACATAACCTTTTCGGTTGGTTCTTTTTTGACTTTAGGAGTCTTTTTGACATCCATTCCGTCACATACATAGTTCTTCTTCTTAGAAGATTTCTTTGATTTTTTACCGTAGTGCATACTAATATCCTTTCTTCTTTTTCTTTTTAGTTAAATTTCTTTTCAAAGCATTAAGAAGATTATATTTTTTCTTTTTCTTCTTCTTCATTAGAACTTCCAGACTAGTTTGCCAATAGCAACAATAACATCCATACATTCTTTGGCTATAGCTTGTTGCTCAGACTTTGATATTTTACCATCCTTTTTTGCATCATGGTACTTTTGAGCGACTTGCTTTACTTCAGTTACAAGAGGTTTATATTTAACTGCTACTAATGTCCCTGCTGCTCCTAATATGATAACAAGCATATACGCTGCATTACTTAAAGATAACCATTCCATTACTTTTTCTCCTTTATCATTTCTTTTACATTCATTAATTCTGTATGAATCACATCTAGTTTGTATTCAATTATTTCTTTGTCTGCTTTTAATTCAACCATCTTCTCTATGTGAGATATATCTGCCTTCATAAAACCAAAAGCCATTGCCATACTTCCTGCTAAAACAATAATAGTAATAATGTGTTCTAACGATATGGTCTTATTTAACTTCATGCCATCCTTACCTTTTTCGCAATAGACTTACTATACTTAGCGTATTGACTGCCCTTCTTACTTGCAGCTCTTTTCTTTCTATTAGTTGCTCTTTTCTGCGCATCAGTTAAACTGGTTCTAACAGACTTAGGTAAGTATCTACCTCTTTTAGACTTAGGCTTTTTCTTATCACCTTTACTAACATAGTCCCACTTCTGCTTTGACCATTTGGATAGCTTATTAGAAGAGCTTTTACTACCTCCGTATCTACCACCCATATCCTTATAATACTTCACTGCAAGTTGCATGGCCCTAGCTGAGTGCTTACCACCCATCTTAGCCTTAGCTCTAGCCTTTGCCCTTGCCCACTTTTTAGGATCTAATTTAGTTGCTGTAGCCATTACCACTTTACCTTATCTGCCCAGTAAGCAGCACTCATCTTACCTTTGGCTATATTTCTTCTATGTCTTGCTTTAAAACTTTTACGCTTCATCTTCATTCTAGTGGATTCACCTGCTTTAGGTTTACCTGCAGTAGATGCTCCCTGCTCTCCAAAACGAATTAGTTTTACCAGTGGGCCTTCTTTGGCCATTACAATATGAGACTTCTTTGGATGTCCTGGAGTCCTCTTTGGCTTATTGAAACCAGATATATTTAATCTCTTCATTGTAGCTCTTGCTCTTTTAACTCTTGATTCTGAAGCTGTCATTAGTTATCTCTTAACCTATCTAATTCTTTTTCTATGTAATCAATGCGCTGATTCTGCCTTATATCAGCAGGTATCTCTGCATCTTGATTCTCATACGCTTCATTCTCTATTCTTGTAATATGTTCTTCATTGATAGCTACCTGGTACTCTAAAAATGATATACGAGTATTTAATTGACCATAGCCATATACTAATGCACCAATAAATCCTACTGCTTGTATTATCATTGGTAGTGAAATACTTAAAGAGCTATTGTCTGATATTGGTTTAGTGTTTTCCATTTAATCTGCTTATTACACCTTTGATCTCTGATACTTGATTATCAAGGTCATTTATTTCTTTGGTAATATTATCAAATTTTCTATCGAGCTTATCATCTGATTGGTTCCATCTTCCTATTAGTTTAATGATCATGCCTTCCATATTCTCTAAGGTTTCAGATTGTCCTCTGTTCTCTGTCTTTAATGCCTGTAAAGCACCTGCTTGTTCATCTGCTCTTTGAGATTGCTTAAAGTATCCGTAAAAGAACGCTGCACATACAAGGCCCATTGCTCCATACTCAGCGTAATATCCCATAAATTCTTCCATTATATCTTCTTTATCATCTTTAATAGTTTTATATAATTCTTTAAATCTTTCATTATTTTCGTTTCTTTCTTTTTTTCCAACTCAGAGGATTTAGATTTAGCTCGGATTCGTACCACTTTAGTTGTTCCTGCATCTTTGCAATTTTAACTTCCTCTTCTGCTATATGTTTGGAAATAAGAGTTGCAATCTCTTCGTTAGCAAGTCCAATTCCTCGTTCAAGGTTTGTAATTCTTGTTTCAATACGATAGTATCCATAAATAAGACTAGCGATAAGAACAAACATTTGACCAAGCCACTTAATGTTAATAGATATAACAGCGTTGTCATCGACCACAGCTCCACGATAGCTCCTTGCTGTCTTAGGTTTCTGCCCTTCACTCACTTTTCTTTCTTACATCTTCCCAGTTATGATGTCTATAGCAATAGTTCTCACCAACAAGTATTCCACCTTGTGTAGTAGTTCTTTGATACCAATGCTGTAAACTATCCTGGTCTGTTATCACCATAAAATCTATATACAAAGTATCTTCAGGTGATATAGACCTACTATTACCACTACAAGCACTAAGAATAAATATTGTAAAGATTATTACTACAACTGATATTACAGTAATGAGATCTTTTCTATCTTCACTCAATTTCTGATGTCCACTCAGTGCCAGATAAAGTAGTCATTATCTGCGCATGAGAGAGTTTAGTGTATGATGAAAATACACTTGGGTCGTTATCAGGGTCATTATCACAAGCAAACTTTAGTAGTGCCTTACTACTGTCACCTGTTTCTCCGTTGTTTAACCTAAGTGTTGCGATACTACTTTGTATAGCATTGTCTATTAATGGATTTGAACCATCATCTTCAGTGGCAGCATCAATATCAGCTTTTGGGACGACCATGTATGCACGGTTTACCCATCTTCCTGAATAATCATCTGTCCATCTACTTGTTATTTCTTCACTCATAATTAATTCCTTTAAGGTGTTGTTGTTGTTCTATTTGAATCTTGCTTTGCATACCCATTAGGTTCTGCGTTTGGTGAACTTGTTAAATCTCCTGCATCAGCATTTTGTGGAGTTCCATGATTTGAATTACCAGACCTATCGTATATAGTACTTATTGAATCAGATAATCCTGTTGAGGCATCTAAGGCACTCATTGCCCAATAACCTTTTAAGTTATCTGAGTAGCTATCAAGTATATTACCATGTCTACCTAAATTGTAGATTGCACTAACTTCTGTTGCTGAAAGTATTTTATTAAATACTGATACCTGTGATATTTTACCATTAAACAAATAGTTTGAACCCGCATTTCTTGCACCTATTATTGTTTCATCTACTAAACCCCAATGCGTATCAGCAGAGTTAGTATCACTTATACCATTAATATATATAGTTTCAGTTTGACCACTTGATTTAGTTACTACAAGATGATACCATTGTCCTGTAGATAATACTGATGTTATTTTTGTAGAAGATGTGTTACCATTATTTGCAGTTGCATATATTTTTCCACCTTTACCACTCAAAAACCCACAAGTCATTCCATCAGATATAGATTTGTCACTCATAGAAAATATTATATTATGTCCCGCAACGCTATCAGCATTAAACCAACAAGAAAATGTAAAATTGCCACTTGTATCTATATCTCCGCAGTCAATGTATTGGTCACCACCATCCAAGTCTATAAAGTTATACGCAGAGTTTACTCCTGTAGCAAGAAAGGATTGGTCTGGCAGAACTGAGGAATAGACTAAATCAGCAGAGTCTTGGTTGGTCATTGTGCCGACATTGCCATTTACCTCTTTAAGAGATATATTATCTACTGAACCACTAAAATTACCATCTAATGAAGTAATCCATATAGAAGTATTAGCACCATTTGGTTTAAAATAAACAACTTCATCTGTACCTGTAGTTGTAGTGTTATAATCTATTACTACTGTATCACCACTACCCATTGCAAGAAATCTTAAACTTCCTGTGTTTGTTTGTACTCTTCTAAAGGATAATTTATAAGTTGTACTTGTGTCTAATGCTGTAAAAGATGCACTTTCTAAATAACTTGTACCACTTTGAGCAGAAGAATCAGATGTAGCCACTCCACTACCAATAGTCCACCCTGTGCCTTTTATCCAACTACTATCAGAATCAAAACTTCCATTAGTAACTAACTCCACTCCAAGAACAGGCTCATTTACATCTATGATGGCAGGGTAAGTGTCACTTAGGTCTGCTGATTGGAGAACTTCTTTGAGTGAATAAGTAAATGTTGCAGTATAAGAACCACCATTACTTTTTGTATTAAGAGCAATTTGACTACCATTACCAATAAAATACATAGTTGCAGTAGATGAGGCATCAAAAGTAGGTAAATCACCAGAACCCGATAAATTAATATATGGATTAAATGTGCCTGTTATACTAATAGGTGTAAATACAATTTTGTACACACTTCCACTTGTAGTGTTAAAATTTAAATTAGGTCTATATGCTTGTCCACCTGTACTATCACTACTTACAGTACTTGTAATTCCATCTTTTGATGTTGTAACTCCCGACACTCCTCCATCATACCAAGAACCACCAGATGCTAATTCTGCACCCAACTCTTCTCCTGTACTCTCAAATGCCCCCATGTCATAACCTGCAACCATTTGCTGTACTATGTCATCTGATGCACCATTTGTGATCGTACCATCGTTTGAGTTAGAACTTGAATCTGCTATGGTAGGATATGCCTTACTTGCGTCTGAACCCATTCTCCATAGTCCTACTAACCCTGTATCAGCACTTGGATTATGAGTAATACCTTTAGAGTATTGAGCATAGATTTCTTCTGCGGATTTGGCTACATTGTAAAGAGAAACTGAACTTATAGAACCTTCCCAATAATTACCTGTTCTATCCCATCCTATACCTATATCATGTGAGTTAGATGCCCCACTTGTTGTAGTTCCCGATGCCCATGCTACTGCACTACCATTAATATATAATTGATAAGCACTTCCACTATAAACTAAAGCATAGTGAAACCAACTTCCTGCACTAATAACACCTGTTGCAGTTTGACCAACAGCACTTCCATTGTAGGTGTAAACAACACCATTTGCACCTACACTCAAATTATAATCAGTAACAGTACCACTTGCTTGTCTTTTTGAGATTATAGTTTTATAATTTGCTAACACATCTAATTTTGCCCACGCAGAAATAGTGTGTACATTTGTACCAAAACTTAATGCTGAGTTATTTGATATCTCTATTCTATCATTACTACTACTAAAATCCACTACAGAAAATCTGTTGTCTCTCATGGGAGTAAATCTGCTCTTTGCCATCTGTGAAATGGTTTGAGCATCGAGTGCTGTTTTGTAAAGACTCACATTGGATATTCCCCCACCAAATGCTCTATCTGCACTATCTCTTGCACCTATTGTAAATGATACATCATCGTTATCAAGAGTACCTGTTACAGATTCAGAAACATCTAATTTTCCATTTATATAGACTTTAACATTTGCACCATCATAACTCGAACAAATATGAGTCCAAACACCAACAGGACAAGCAGAGCCTACAGTTGAGGTATCAGATGTTCCGAGGTTTACACTACTAACATATCCGTTACTATTTGTAATTTCAATCCAATAATTTCTATTTGTACCATCATCTCTACCAAATAAAAATTGTGTTGCACTTGTAATAGCTGTTAGGTTTACCCAACCCATCAAAGTATAAGATGTTGTCATATCAAAAGATGTGTCATCTCCACAATTAACAAGAGTATTGCTACTGTCAAAATCAGTATAGAAGTCACTTCTGGCGATTGAGGCATCTTCTTCTGGTAGTACCTTATCCCCTGCTCTGAGCCATAGTTTTAGGTTGGCAGTTCTATCTGTAGCGTAAGTGGATGCTTTGGAGAAGTCTACAGGTTTAGAGGCAATCTTTGCAATATCTGAGGCACTTAAAACAGTATCCCAGATTGCTACCTCATCAATGAGTCCGTCAAAGTCATAATTACTTCCACCATCATTTCCAATAAGTGTTGAATCTGTACTTGAGGCATTAGTAAAAGTACCTGAACCTGTAGCTACTGATGTACCATCAAGATATAATACTTGTGCTGAAGAAGTTGTTGTTAATGCCAAATGATGCCACGCTCCATCATCTACACTACCATCAACAGAAATAAAATCATGTCCTGCTCCACTCCAAATAATTGCACCTACATAACCTGCTGTCTCAGAAGAATCATTACTATTTACCTGTATTGTTAAATTTGTTGAACCTGCACCTTTTTGATTTTGTATTAAATACCCACGAGAAGTGCCATCTACTTTAAACCAACAGGATAATGTTACATTAGTTCCTGTAACTAAAACATTAGACGCACCACAATCTAAATAATCTCCATTACCATCGAAATTGAAGGAAAAGTCGTTAGGGAAACCAGTTAGTGGCTGACCTGATAACAGGTTGCCAAGACCGAGTCCCATGCCTAAACGCATATTAGTACAATAAAGTTATTTGTCCTGCAGATAATGCAGCACTAGAGGAATTGGTAATATTTATGATCGCAAAAGGGTAAGTAAGTCCTTCCTTCAAATCCATTGTAACTGAGGCAGAATCGCCTTGAAATGTAACTTCGTATGTTGCATCTTCATTACAATGTATTGCTCTTGTAACATCAAAAGCATTTGTATCTGCAGCTCTCTCTGTTGCTGTTACTGCAGGGGAAGCACTTCTCTGAACTGAAAAGTCTCTGTAAGTATTTGTGTTTGCCATGATTTCTCCTTTGGTTTGTGGAAGGTTCTAAGGTACTGGCAATACCGTGAACGAACCATAATTGTAAGGAATTTAGTAATGATTATTGTTATGGTACAAGGGAGAGGGTGTGGTATTTACTGATTTGCTTTGATTAGGGCATTTTGTTTTGCTTCATATCTTTTTAATACTTCATTATGATTTACATCCTCGATGGTTAATGGATTTGTTGGATTGTTTTTATTCCAAAGCCTAATCCTTCTTTTAGCATCATTTACCTTTTTATCAAGAATTAAATCTAAAATTGCAGTACGCTCTAAACCTCTAAATCTTCTTTGTCTTTGAGTTTCCTGCTGTTTGGTTAAGAATTGTTTACCAACATATCTTGAAATACCTCCAAACAAACCCATGTAATCATCTAAGTTTCTTCTAACTGCTAAAGTAAAATTGTCATACTTTTCCGCATCTTTTAAAACATTTTCTGTCGCACTAAATACATCTACTAAATCTTGCGCACCAACTGGAGTAATAGTAAATAATGCTTTATCAGGTAATTGACTTAATTTTTCTGCTTCC
>VMHT01195107.1_pt1 | contig 33278 bp, 34 predicted proteins | sample 4693611 | NCBI WGS metagenome assembly VMHT01 (sample SAMN12280063, study PRJNA550983) | marine metagenome | isolation source: seawater sampled from same location over 5 years 0.02-0.2 micron viral filtrate | place: USA: collected off the coast of southern California halfway between the port... ...
TACGATCCGAAGGCGGAGGTGAATTAACACCCGTGGTGGTGCCTAGGAGTTCAAATAGTATGGTGTATTTAAAAAGGTTACGTCCTGTTAAATATGATTGCTCATACTATTTTGTGACAAGGATAAGGTTAGTAGGGAGATAACCTTAAGAGACTCTTAATATCGAAAGCCGTGTCATAGATAGCAAAATTTATCCTGAATAGCGCTTAAAAAAGCCTAGCGTAATAAGATTAATCACTCTAATCTTATTGGAATAATGAATTATAACTGAGGACTTAAGTGTCAGGTTATATGAAGTTATTTCTAGGTTGCCGACGGGCATTGGGACATAATATAACTCGCCTCCTCGTGGTGTGTCCTGGATCCGAACGTACATGTTCGGAACAAAATGAGTTTTTTATAGTTTTAAATTTACATAAAATTGAAATGTTTTTTTATGTAAATTTGTATCCATCTTAATTCAAACTATAATTATCAATTAACTATGACCACTATTAATCAATCCGAGAAGACCTCTAAAATTCGTAAGATTTTACCTGCGAAAAATAATAAATTACTCGTTTTTGGATATTGGCTGCTTAATAATCTCAAGGACCAAGAGAAAATTTCTTCCGATATTTGCGATAGTTATTTACAACAATTTAAATCCTTTGATGATATTGAATCTCAATGTTCCTCTTTTCAGACATTTTGGGATGATTTCAAAAGTATTAATAAATCTCTTAAATCACATATCAAAGAAAAAATACGTGATAATAAGCCCTCTAAAACTAAAAGACGACGTCGTACTAAATATGTTGTTTGTGTTTCTTCTGATCTTGATAGAGATATTATTGGTGAACTTGTTGCTGATTGTCAATCTACTCATCATAACAATGATACAGTGGTTGAAGAGGAAGAAGAGGAAGAAGAGGAAGAAGAGGAAGAAGAGGAAGAGGAAGAAATTACTGTTCAAAAATTTATGAATAATAACATACTATATTTAATTGATTCTTGTAACAACATATATGATTTTAACTCTCATGATGAAATTGGAAAATTTAATTATAAAACTAATTCTCTTGATTTTACGCATTAAAAAAAATATAATAAACATTTCATCTTATATTTATTTAACCATGAATTTAATTCAAAAAATTAATCTAATGCCTCATGATATTAAATGGAATATTGCACACTTTATTGACGATATTGATATTAGACGCAACTTCAATATATATCACAAAATTGACATTAATAAATTTACACATCTTAATAGAATTATCAGAAAATGCAATAGAAACCATAATAATTGGATCAGATTTGAATTTGTTTCTAATTTTGAACCTATTTATCGTAATCTTGATGGTGATTTATTAGATGCTTTTATCTATATTCATCCAACTATTGTCAGAGTTGAATTATACTTATATAAATTGAGAAAACTTCGCAATAAAGCTCTTCCTCCCAATTCTATCTATCATCTTGGAAATTTAAAAAATTCTTATTATTGGCAAAATGTTAACATTAAATACGAATTTTAAATCTTCACTGGTATAAACATAAAAAATTTAATCTTATTTTACATTATATTTTATAACAAATAGCGGTGTTCTATAATTATGAAGGGATGAGTTTCCATACTGCACCTGGAGTTATTTTACTTAGCTCGTGTAGATACTCACTTATTTTCATATAAGGTTTAAGAGGTCTCACATTTTTTAATGAAAAAATTAATTTTCAATTTAAGATTCATATAAATGTACTTATCACCCAAGATATGTCTTGACCAAATTTCTTATTCATAATTTTACCGAACTTCCTTCCATAATTGTCATCATATTTCAATAACGTTGTCTTTGTCAGTCTCAAATATCTTTTATCTGACAAACTATAGTTATCGTTATTTAAGAAATTATCTATATTTTCAATTAATTGATACTTCTTCTTTTTTGTACTTATCCAGAAACTATTGTTATATGTACTATATAATATGCGCCTGTGTCGGTTTATTAATAAATACATACTACGTATAAGCTTTATCAATCTCATTTTATGCGCTACTGTATTTAAAATACATCTATAATGTAACAAAATCATTTGCATATGATTATGAAATTCTTTTTCTGTTTCAAATTGCTGTATTTTGTTTCTTAGTTTTACAAATACTTCCTCCTTACTAATATCCTTTTTACATTTTGATATACATTTTCTTTCACTTTTTTTCGCTATCATTATCTTAATTTTTTTAGTTACACTACTTTATGTATTCACTTTTAATCAATTTTATTTGTGTACTCATCCTCTAATAAATCATAATTATCAGCATATAAATATTTTTTCATTCTGTCCGGATGCAACACTTTTTCTACCAATTCTTCTACAAATGACTTACTATTTACTAGCGGTTTATTTATTTGTTTCTTCATTTCCTCCATATCTAGAACAAATACACTTGGATTTCTTATTAATTTATCTAAATCAAATATTTCATGAAGCTTCAATATATTATCATCCTCATATACCTTCTTTTCTATTATTTCTATTGCTGATGCATTATGTCCTAGATTTTCCCAATTTATTTTGTTATTATTCTTTTTTAATAACTCTATTGCTTTCTTATTTTCATTGCTACTTAATGCATTCCAATGTATTTTTTCTATTTCTTTTTCTAGAATTTCTAGTGCTAAGTCCGATTTATTATAATGTAATGCTAACCAATTACTATAAGTTTTTAGTTTTTCCGGATAATATTTCAATATAAATCTTAATGATCCTTCATTATGACTTATTAACCAGTCTATGTCTGTCGTTTTCATTGCCTTCTTTCGCAGTGTTTTATTCTTTTCCAATATTTTATAACCATTCGGATTTATTAATAACATATATATATCTATCCACTTTGCATTTATTTTTTCCAATATATGTATTGCGTTTTCATTAATACATATACACCTCATCAAGATTCTCTTTGTATAATATTCTTCTTTTGATTTACATTTATGACTCCTTTCAAATATATAACCATAATGCTTCTCTATGAATTGTATTGCTCTTGGATTTTGAAAGATATTATATATACATATTCGTTCTCTTAATTCCTTTTCACTGTACAAATCCGTACATAATGTTAATACATATTTTGATTCCTTATACTTCTTTTCAAATAAATGCACCGCTTCTTCATTCCGTGATAATTCTATGTAATCTATCCCTTTTTCGTTATTTTCTAGCAATTCTATCGCTCCTGGATGTCCTGACAAGTCATTTATACTCACCATATCTTCCTTTTCTAACTCATTTATACAATTTGGATTATTTAATAACGACTCATAGTCCATATGCTTTATATTTGGCACCCATGAACGCAATTTGTAAATCGGACGATACGTCATTTTTTATACTACCTTTTTTTATATTATTTAATTCAATTTTATTCCATCGTTTTTTGATTCATTTGCACTTCTGTACACATATTATGCATTATACGTCCATACGACTTATCTCTGTCATGGCCTCCCATAATTTCTCGTTGTATCACCATGCATTTATTTGAAAAGTCTGAATCTATATTCTGATAGTCTGGGTTCTCCTTCTTCCATTGTAATAACTCCCCTACACTTTTTCTTGATATCTTTTGAATTCCATTAAACATTTTCTTTTTTACCTGATCTTTCTCTTTATTCCACATATGCTCATCTTTTATATACAACGTATCCCTTTTTATATCCGTGCAATGTAACGGTCTTTCATAAAGGGTTAATTGATTCAAATTGTCCGATAATATCTTACTTACACCATTTACAAATCCTAACTCTGCATTGTTCTCCAAATCCTCATGTGTTATCTCTATTCTATCTATGAAATCTGAGAAATTTAATGCATCTTTGCATTGCTCATTTAAAAACATATTTATGTTCACCTTCTGATTATTATTGTTCGTTATATTATTCGTTGTTACTATATTGTTTGTAATTATATGCTTTTGTAACTCCTTGTTTTGCTTCAATAACTCTAATATTGCCTCTGCATTCATCTTGTTGTTTGAATCTACTAAAGAACTTAACTTTGGCTCTGACACTTTGCAATTCTTTTTATGTACACTTAATCCTTGCCTATACTTGTATCTTTTTCCACATTCACATATATATGCTTTGGCATTTTTGGCACTTTCTATGTCATCATTTGTCATCATTTTGTGTTTCTCAGTTGATAAATGTACATTGAAATTACTTCGTTTACTGCATTTGAAGTCACATTTTTCACAAAAGTATCGTCCGGCATTTTTGGCAGTTTCTGTGTCATCATTTGTCATCATTTTTATAATGACAGAAAAAATGCCTAAGTCCTTTTCCGCATAAAACATTATTTTTTTTTCAGTAACAAACTTTTTATCTTTTTTTCACTTTTACTGCATTATGCTCAGAAGTGAAAATCTTAAAAATTCCCCCGGAAAACTTTTTTCAGAAAATCAAAAATGGACAATTTTAAATTGTCCAAAATGAAAATTTTGAAAAAAGTTTCTCAAGAACTTATCGAGGTTTACTACTTATTTTTACTTTTACTCCATTATCGTAACATTCATGATTATTTGTATTTGGATACCACTCCATTGTAGTGCAACTATTGGAAGAAAGCGAGAACCAAATCTAGAAAATGAAGAAATATGATCTCATGTTCTCCAACCTTCAAATAAAATACTACAAATATTACAAATTGTTATGTTGTATAAATTATATTTTTACTAGAAATCATTTTCTCAAATAAAATTTGGAGAACATTAAATGGAGAACATTTTGATCTTTATCTCATTTATGTAACAATGCATATATGCAGTAAAAATAACTATATAAATATGAATAATTCACTATAAATGTTCTCCAACTTTTTATTGGAAACTATATTTATTCATAAGTACTTCTAGTATGAAGTAAAAGTTTTATTTGAAATAGGTTTCTCAAATAAAATTTGGAGAACATTTATAGTATTTCTTACAAATCATTATTCCGTCATTTTTTATTTGTTTGCATCATATTCATATTGATTGTCATCTTTTCCGTATAAAACATTATTTTTTTGAGAAAATATAGAGTGGTTGTAGAGAACTTAATAATTATTTTTATTACGTAATACGGTATAATAATTTAATAATAACTGATCTACATAAAAAATTTATTAAGTGTAATCATTAAGGTTAACAAATGCTTTCTATATTGACGTTTTCTATAAAATTCGGTTTATCTGTACTATAATATTTTAAAAGAAATTCCGACATTTGTTTTTCATGTTTGATTAAATATATCAGATTAATTTTATATCTTCTTACCTTTTTATTTTTATGTTGAAATGTTATATTGCCAGTATCTAAATAATCTGTATTAATATAAAGATAACAATAATTTGGAATATCTGGAATACAGACAAATGAGTTTTCTTTACCAAAATCGTCTTCATAAACATCAAAATTAATATCAAAAGTTTTAGTTTCTTCCAAATTTATATAATATATTTTTTGTAATTCATCAATAGAATTTCTTCTTATATCATAAAGATAACTAGAATTTAATGAAGGATCAATATATCCGAGTGCATCACCATCATCCTTGTCATCATTATTAGTATATATAGATAGAACATAGTCTAGATTTATGCAATAAATCCATTCAATTGGTGCATCAAATTCACCAAATTTTTCTTTCACACATGGAGAGTCTTTATTTATCTCAATTTCATGTAAATAAAACCTGTCACATCTAAATGAATATACTGGATCATTAAATAAGTCAGAAATTTCTATAGGTATAACGCATGAATTAAAACTTATTAATGTTTCATTATCTTTTTTAATGAAATAACCTTCGTCATAATCTTCTGAAATTTTAACAATATCACCAATACGTAATTTACATTGTAATAAATTTTCACGTAATTTACATTGTAATAATTTTTCACGTAATTTACATTGTAATAATTTTTCAATTAAATTACTATTCAATGTTTTATTACCAACATAATCAATTACAGAAGGTAGAGAGTGAAAATTAACTTTATATGAAAGAAGATTTTTTGTAGAAGATTCTAATGCAATACTCATATCTTTTACAAAAGTATCAATAATATTTGTTTCAGATTGTTTTACTTTTTCATTTATAAAATCAAATAGCTCTTGTTTTCTTAATCTTGAAGTATTTTTTAAAGATATATTATGTTTATTTGCATAATCTTTCAATTCGCTTATAGTATAATCATGTAATTGCTTTTGTTCCATAATAATTAACTTTTTATCATTATGGAATATTAATTAAATTAAATCAATTTTTTTAAAGGGAATATTATCTAATATTGTCTATTTCTGATATATCAAATAATTATGGTAATTTGGAGAACATTATAATGGAGAACAAATAAGTATTATTCGTAGACTAATAACAATGCATATATGCAGTAAAAAATAATTATATAAATATGAATAATGTATAACAAATGTTCTCCAATCCCATTTTGAAATCCTTAATAATATTTGATGTTTATGTTAATTATTTCATTAACTCTCACTAAAAATGAAGATCTTTGATCCATAATTGGAGAACATATAGAGTGGTTGTAGATAACCTGATAATTATTTATTACGTAATACCATGATAATAATGTTCTCTATGTAAACGCAGCTTCGCTGCGCACATTCATAACTCTCAATAAAAATTGATTCTATTATCATATGTTTTTTAAACTAAATACATAAAAATGAATAAACTACCTTTCGCTGTTATTGATTTTCATATTCTAAAATTTCTTGATTATCAAGACATTTTAAAATTTACTAGTTGCAATAAATTTTTGAGAACATTTCTTAAATTTCTTAAACTTAATAGAATCTATTCGTTGAAATATTATCATAAAAAACTAAAAATACCAGAGAATTTAAAAGTTCATATTCTTGATCTATCTGACTATGACATAACAGATGTATCACCTTTTGGTGGAGTTCATACTCTTACTCTATCTGAATGTCAAGGAATAACAGATGTCTCAGAATTAGGTGGTGTTCATAAACTTGATGTAAGTCGGTGCTATGGAATAACAGATGTCTCAGAATTAGGTGGTGTTCATACTCTTAATCTATCTGAATGTGAAGGAATAACAGATGTATCCGCATTAGGTGGTGTTCATACACTTGATCTATCTTGTTGTACAGGAATAACAGATGTTTCCGCATTAGGTGGTGTTCATACTCTTAATCTATCTTATTGCTCAGGAATAACAGATGTCTCAGCATTAGGCAGTGTTCATACTCTTGATCTATCTGATTGCTCAGGAATAACAGATGTATCCGCATTAGGTGGTGTTCATAATTTAAATTTATGTTATTGTTATGAAATAGAAGATGTCTCAGCATTAGTAAATGTTCATAAACTTGATATAAGTTGGAACGATAATATAACAGATGTTTCAGCATTGAGTAATGTTCATGATTTAAATTTAAGTAATTGTAGAAATATAACAGATGTCTCAGCATTAAGTAAAGTTTATACTCTTAATCTAACTAGTTGTTTTAGTGTTACAGATCTATCCTCATTAGGAAATGTTCATAATTTAAATTTAAGTTATAACGATCATATAAGAAATATATCCTCATTAGGAAATGTTCATAATTTAAATTTAAGTAATTGCTTTGATATTGAAGATGTCTCGGCATTAAGTAAAGTTCATACTCTTAATCTACATTATTGCAATAAAATAACAGATGTCTCAGCATTAGGCAGTGTTCATACTCTTGATCTATCTCGTTGCCAAGGAATAACAGATGTCTCATCATTGGGTGGTGTTCATACTCTTAATTTATCTTATTGCAAAAGAATAACAGATGTATCCGCATTAGGAAATGTTCATACTCTTAATTTATCTTATTGCAAAGGAATAACAGATGTTTCCGCATTAGGAAATGTTCATACTCTTAATTTATCTTATTGCAAAGGAATAACAGATGTATGATTTAATAGAAAATTGTATGATTCATTTTTTTATGTTTTTAGTAAAGTACAATGTATAAAATGAGAACAGAGAACAGAACTGTTCTCCAATTCCATTTTGAAATCCTTCAAATTATTTGATGTTTATGTGTAATATTTCATTGACTCTCACTAGAAATGAAGATTTTTGATCCATACTTGGAGAACATTTTGATAGAGAACATTATATTATTCATCCATAATAATAACAATGCATATATGCAGTAAAAAATAATTATATAAATATGAATAAATACTATAAATGTTCTCCAACTTTTTATTGGGAAACTATATTTGTTCGTAACTATTCCTATTTTGAAGTAAAAGTTTTATTTGAAATAGGTTTCTCAAATAAAACTTGGAGAACATTTATAGTATTACATAATCTTAAACCAAATTAAATTTCATTCTAAGAACACCATATTTGGATGCGGCTTCTTTATATGTGGAACCTTCACCGTGAGGGAAATTGTTGTAAATTTCAATACCATCTTTTAAACTTCTAGCGTTAGGTAATACTTTTTTGATCCCGACTTCAGAAATCGCATCTTCAAAATTATTATAATACGATAATTCACTGATAACAGCATAAAACGAACGTTTACTATCTGCTTTGTCAATAAACTTTACTTTATCTAATAATGAAATATTTCGTCTTTTTTTGTCATAAATGCGTGTTTCATATAATTTGATACCATTTTTTATATAATCAAAATAAATAGTATCTAGTTGCATATCCATGTTTATATATTTAATAAAATATAAAATATAAAAGTTCAATCAATTTTATTAAAATGTTCTCCAACTTTTTATTGGGAAACTATATTTATTCATAAATAGTTCTAGTATGAAGTAAAAGTTTTATTTGAAATAGGTTTTCTCAAATAAAATTTGGAGAACATCTTATAAAGTCTAAATAAGCAATTTTTCAAACAAATCACTATATGTTATAGTTTCCCTATCATCTACTCTAACTTTATGTATAATGTATTTTTCAATCTGCGAATATGTGAATTTATACCATAATTGTGATGACATTGAAAATCTTATGCTCAAATAACTGCCTTTCCAACCAACGACGTTATCTCCTGTTTTTCCATATTCTTTATCAATGTTCTCCACCCTAAAAACGTAGTAATTTCTAGGAATTATGCACCATATATACTCTATATGTTCCTCATGTTCTCGTCGGAATAATACAGAATAATAGTCATATGATGAATCGCGTTTCTCTATTTCATTCCTTATTTCATCTATATTACCTGGATCTTTATTATTACAAACAGATGATAAACGGTAAGAAGATATGCTAATTACATTATTTTTTGGAATTTTACAAGTTTTATTTGATATTCTCCAATTATCAAAACAATTATCTATACCTGATTTATGGTTTCCATTTGCACCTTTATCAACTTTACACACATTCATTACTATGTTGCGATTCAATTCCTCCCATAATGCTTCTTTTACTGGGGTATATAAACAATGTAACATATGATATCCATTCATTTCTTGTTCAAATGCTCGCTTGACGCTCGCGCATTTGAATCTTAAATAAATATTACTCTTTCTTGATAAATAACCACGAATTGTTCTCTGTATCACTTTTACGAAATCATCATTTTTTGTTCTATTTTCAACATTCATATATGCTTATTATAAACTCTAAATTTCATGTACATTTTTATTAAAAATATAAATAATAAATCATAATATAAATTATTCAAATGTCCATTACTATATCCAATCAAAGAATCATTGACTTTTATACTAATAATAAATCTATTGATATTGAAACCGTTAATCTTTTAATCATTGATCTAATAGATCCTATTATCAACTCATCTAACCATGAAAATCATAACTCATTTCATTCACAAGTTCTATCAAAAATTGGAGAACTGTCTTCATTTATGAATGATATACAAGATTCAATGCAGTCTTCTATTACTGATAAATTGCAAGATTTAAAAAAAGACTTCATAGAAGATCTTAAATCCACAATTAGTTTGGACTCATGTTCTCACATTGATAAATTCAATTCTATTTTAATAACCAATAATGAACATTTAATAGACAAAACTAATCTTATGTTAAATAATATTATACCTAAAAATGATTACAATATTAACGAATCATTGTCTGGATTTTTAACTATGTTTGAGAACAAATTCAACCAATCTTTTCAACCATTTTACTCTATTATATCTTCTTCTGAAGAACGCATACATAAAGAAATTGGTGTTCTCAAACAAAACCAGTTATCGGATCATCTTATGGAGAACTTATCCACATTCTTTGATAAATTCAAGAATTCTAGTCATAAAGGGCAATTAGGTGAAATGCAACTTTGTAATGTTCTCAACCAAATATTTCCCAGTGCCGAAATTATTAATTCTACTTCTTTGAAAGCTTCTTGTGATTTTCAAATTAAACGTGACAAAAAGGACACAATTTTGATTGAAACTAAAGATTATGAACGCAATGTTGCTCTTGATGAAGTTAAAAAATTTATTCGTGATATTGATGTACAAAAATCTCATGGCATTTTTCTTTCACAACATAGTGGTATTACTTCTAAACAGAATTTCCAAATTGACGTACATCAAAAAATTATCACTTTATACATTCATTATGTAAAATATGACCCTACTATTATTAAAATCGCTGTTGATATTATTGACCATTTGTCATCTAAAATTAATATGTATGATACTGATGACAGTAATGAGATTACACTTAGTCAAGAGACTATTGATGTTATTAATGATGAATATTCTCAATTTGTTAGTAAACGCATTGCAATATCTGAATATTTAAAAGATACACATAAAAAAACGCTTGCTCAACTTGATGACATCAAACTGCCTTGTCTCACAAGAATATTATCCCATAAATACGGCAAATTTATGGACGAAAATTCCAATGAAATTGTTTGCAATATTTGCAATAAATTCTCAGCTTCTAGTAATAGGGCATTAGCTGCACACCAAAGAGGATGTAAAAAGAAATCCAACGATAACTCTATTTTTGTCAAAACGTAGGAATTGTTATAGTTTTATAATGTATATATTACACATTATGAATCAATATGTTGAAATCAATGATTATAAACCACCTTTTCGTGTACCTAAATCTACTAAATTCTATAGATCTATGTATTTCACTTGCAAAATGCACGATTTATTAAATACCTGCTCTAATTCTAGGAAAAAATGTATTACATTCAAAGATATTTTACATGATATTCCACAAAATTGCTTTGTTGTTGGTGGTGCTGTACGTGATCTTATGCATGATATTATTCCGCGCGATATTGATATTAAATTTAAAAGGATGAAAAGATCTAATATTCAAACTATATGTAAAAATAACCAATTGGCATGTCCCAGTATTAAATTATCCAAACACAACGGTTCCTATGTTAAATTTATTGATGATTCTCATAATGATATTTCGTTGGAAGGTATGGAATTGAATAGCAGTTACAATATATATGATTTTGAGAACAATGTTAATGCACTAATGTATGATCTACATAAACATGTGATTATTGATTTCTATGGCACAGGTATACGTGATAATTTACAACATACTTTCGCATTACCACCTGATCTTTCAAAATGGTTATGCAAAAATGATTGCAGCAGCAAATGGAGAGCTTGTGTCCGTATATTCAAAATGATCGGAAAAGATTATTCTCTATCTAATTCTGATAAAACGAAATTCATTCATTTTTTTATGGATAATTTGAAAAGCTTATTAGCACCTATACAAGAAAACATTTCATTATCAGTTATACAATATATTTTACTGGTTACTGTGCGTGGAGACAAATATGATCTTTCTAACGGCAAATTGTTATCTAAAGGTAACAATAAACAAATTTATAATACGTTGTTGCGCAAATTAAAACTATTTGATAAAACTATTTATGAGATTGTTCTTTCACAAGTTAACTGAATTTTTTATCTTTGTTTATTGTATCTGTTTTTATAGGAGGAAAAAAACTGTTTGGATTTTGATCATTATTTGTAGGTGAACTCATATCGTTCCTAGAATGTAATCTTACTGGAGATACTGCTCTAGCTTTTTCAGCATAATCGTCTTTACTGTAAGTGGTGCCCTTTATTTTATTCACAGCTGCAATTATTTCTTCAACTGCATTATCGTCATCTTGTATTGTCATTAATTGAGTAGCGAATGCGTTGGTGCTTAACTTGTTTTTTGTAATATAATCATCAAGTGTGTCTACATTACCGTATCCTCTATCTTTTGGTTTTGTCTTTTTCTCTATTTTTTCAATTATGCTAGGTAGATGTTGTTTTATTAATTTTTTTAATTCGGCATTTTCGTCATCAGTAGCAGTAGGAGCAGCAGCAGTAGCAGTAGGAGCAGTAGCAGTAGCAGTAGGACCAGCAGGACCAGTAGGATCAGCAGGAGCAGGACCAGGCTTTGGACCAGTAGAAGTAGCAGGAGCAGCACTAGGTATTCTATCTAATAATTTTTTAAAAGGTTCATTTACATACGTTCTTTTACGAGTAACTTCTTCATTCTTTTTATAATCTGTATAAGATAAATATGGAATCAAAAAATGTTGTTCGTCACAATATTTTAAAAACATAATTTGATTAATTGATTTTGATAAGAATAATTCTGCCATTATTCTGGGATCAACAACTCTCAGATATTTTTCTTTATCATAATCATTTATTGTAAGAGTATTTTCATACTCAAAGTACATATACTGACTAACACTTTCAGCGCTTTGATTATTTCCACTGTATTTTATAGTCGCGTAATTGTTCTCCAATTTTTCATTTAATATTCTAATATTACATGTTGACCAAGGTAAACGGCTCCATACATTAATATTATTGTATTTAGAATTACTACTATTCATGATATTTATATGATTTTTGAATATGTAATTTGGAGTTTCTTGAATAGCTGTTTTAAAAAATGTATTCAAATCACGATTGTCTGTATCTGGAGTATCAATTGTATTACAGCAAACTACTTTTAAAATATCACTGTTGATATTGCCTGCTGACATCTTTAATTTTAATTCCTCGCTTTTTGATAAATCATCTAAAACAATATTTATAAATGCCGCTCCAAATGAATAAGCAAATATATAAATTTCATCAAAATTATCATTGTTTGACGTTATGTATTCAAGAAATTTTTCTTTGTAGTTATCTTTTTGTGTTTGCAAATGACTATCTTCCATCATTTCTTTAATCACATCTTTAGCGTTTCCACCAAAATATCCAGTTGGATCATATCGTCCGAAGGATCCCGAATATTTTTCACTAAATATTGCTTCTGTATTGTAAGTTTCAGTGTCAAGGTATTGGTGTTCTATTTCATCCTCAAAAGTAATTTTATAGTTGTCTTTATAATAATCTTTTTTATATAGAGCAAGCTCTTCTATTTCTGTCTTATTTGAATAAGCTCCAAAACCATGGAATATTATTGCTTTCCGTTTTCGCTTTGTGAATTTTTCAATTTTTGACTTATCTTTTAATTTTGTGGCTGCATTTAATAACATTAATTCATAGATATTTCTTTTATCATTTATGCCTTTTAATGTTGTCAATTTATCTAAATTCTTATTATATGACGCATCAATATTGTCATAGTAATTTGGATCTAAGGATTGCATCATATATTGCTTATATTTAGTAAACTCTTTGTAGTCTTGGTTTACAGATTGCAACAAATTATGGGCAATATGTGTAGTTGGTAACACCAAAGAAAAGTCCATCATTTCTATAGGTTTTGAAGTGTTTTCAAATAAGGTGTTCGTATTTGCGAATTCGTTTGAATCTTTTATAACTTGTAAGGAATCTATTTTTGTTTCCATAAATTTCAGTATCTCCTCGCCAAAAACATCTTCAATATACTTCTTTAGACGTTTAAATTTAACTTTATATTGATTTAAATTTAGAATTTTATCATAAATACGATATTTTTCTTCATTTGTAAATTCGTTACTATTAAATATTTTTTCTTTATAAAAGTTTAATGTATTTAATGCAGGTTTTAAAACAATATTAGATACCTTTTTATTTGCTTCTACTTTTTCAATATACCACCTATAAAATGCAGTCAGTTTTTTAAGATATTCTATGTGTGTTTTTCCATTTCCGCCACTTTGTCTAGGTCTATGACTTCTTATATAATTGCGTATTTGATTCATATAAACTTCAAAATCTTCAGATTTAATATCTTCATATATTTTTTCATCAATTGGCTTATTCTGGTTTATATCACGATGCAAATTATTAATGATTTTTTCTTGATCATTTAGTTTAAAGCTACCATTAGAGTCTAAATCTTGCAAATTTACAAAATCTGTCTGTTCTAAAGTATGATAAATGTTTTTAAAACTATTTTGTTCCGGGGGTATAACTATTACTGGCGGCCTATTAAAGTTGGCTGCTTTTTGTATCATAATAATTATTTCATTTGTATATTTTTCAGTTATATCACTTTTAGCATTATCAATTATACTTTCATTAGGTTCAGGGTTAGGGTTATTATGGTTTTCTGCAAAATTTTCATCATCTAATTTCGTTTTTAATGATTTTTGAATATAATAAAAGATATTTTCATATAATTTATCATTTATTTTATAGTCAGGATTATATGCAATTAGATGAAATCTTTGCCAATCATGACATTTTTCCTTAAAAATTTCTTCTATAATATCAGTATTTTTACTAGATTTAATATCTTCGCTGTCCTCCCTAGCAAATGACCCATCGTCCTGAGAATAATCTTCATCTTCACCAGTAGAAGTAGACGCATCATCCGCCCAAGATTCTATATTTTTTATGGGGATAGCATGAAGTAACTGGAAGTATTTATACTTAGTATTATCATATTCATATGTAGTATTCAGGTCTTTAAAAATATTTGATAACTTATTAATAAATTTATGTGCAATATTACTTCCAAAATATCCAGTAAAATCCAAATGGTTGTAAATATCTTTTTTAAAGTTTTCAGATTCATGATTATCAATTAATCTTATTATATCACTTCGCGCAAATACAAAATTTGTATCACTAGGTTGGGTTGTTAATTTCTTGTACAATTTATCCAAATCCATAAAAGTTTGTTTAATATTACTATCTTCAAATGTGTGACAAGATAAAATATATTCTTGTACTAATGGTATATTCATTGGATGTGAAGAAAATCCTGGGTACCTGTTAGCATTGCTAACTGTACATACTTTTTTTTCGTCGTGAATATGAAATTTTATTATCAAATAAAAGAAAAGTAATTGAATCAATAATTCATAACTTGGGTTTTGCTTATATGCAGTATAGCATTCTTTGAATACTTTATGAATTTTATTGTTGTCATCAATACCTGATACTATCAAATCATCAATAATATCTATATTCTTCTTATCTTCTACATCTGGAATTGTCTTTTTGTCCTCATTTACATCTAACACTTGCTCCTTTTCCATATCTACATCTTTAACCTCATCTGGCGCTTTCTCCTTCTCTATATCTACATATTCAAAACTATCTCCTTCCAATTGTAAAAAAGAATAAGATTCTAATATTTCTGCATCAAATTGTTCGTATGAGTTTTGATCCATGTGATAATAAAACTTATCAACAAATTCACTATGTAATTCAAGTAATGATTTCATTTTTGTTTCACCATCTATTTCATATTCAAAAATATCAAAAGCATGATAACCGGGTTTATTAACATACTCATTTATTATTTTATTCAATAATAATTTATTCTTATCTAATATCTCCTTAATTTCGGTTAGATTTTTTTTTGCTACTTCCTCTAGTTCTTCATCATACATTTTCAAAAAAGGAGATAGAATTTTACTCAAACCTCCGCCTAAAATTCTACGCCGTTTCATAGTTTTATTCTTTTTTTGCCTCTTTTTAACCTTTGTGTGTTTATTTCCTAATCTACTTCTTATTTGTTTCTTTTTTGTGTTTCTTTTTATGGTATTTCTAGGCATTATATAAATAACAAGATATTATTATTGTATATTAAACATATAAAATAATAACAACTATTATGACATGGATTTATGTGTAAATTTACAAAAGTTACCGATAGATATAATAAGAGAACATATAATACCGTATACGTATAAAAAACAAGACAAAATACTAACAAATGACATAAAATCATTCTATGAAACAAGAGAATACCTATTGAAACTATACCATGAATATTGGAAAGATGTAGATAACCATTATGATTGGCTAACGAATGATATATTGAGATTTATGAATGATGATGTAGCTTCAATGTACGGATACACAGAAAATCATTACTCATATTATAGACGTATGCCAGTTTTCCAAGACAAAAGTGATTCTTTTATATATACATATGGACATGAACTGGATAATATAAAAGGATCAATAGGAGGAATAAACATAAGATTGGGGTTTTTGATACCAAGAGAAAGAAAAGATTTGATAGATTTTTTGGAACAATTATAATAAAATAATTATTTTTTGGCGTCTTTTTTAGCATTTTGTTTCTTAATTCTCCTCTTGACGCTTCTTTTAAAGTAAGGAGTACCACGGCGTTTGCAAACGCCGGAAAGATATCTTCTAGATTTAGACTTCTTAGTAGCAGTAGAAATACCACCGCGTTCACCGACAACAATAGGTATAGCTTTTTCCTTTACATCTCCGGACTTAGATTTGGTACTCTTAACGAGACGCAACAATCTAATAGTCTTGTTCTTTCTTTTAGTGTTCATAGTCTTACATTTAACGGTAGTTTTAGCCATTATATAATAATTCTATAAAAAAAATTAGAACGTGGCGTCTAATTCATATAAATTCATTTCGCGACCACAAGTAATTTGTGGCATTTGATGGAAATCATTTTCTTGTAAAGAATCGCGAACATTTTGTAGTAATGTTTTCCAGGTAAGATTTTCGTTGTTATTCAAGATATTAACTAAATGACAAACGAATGCACCGTTAAATTCATTTTGAATGTAAGCATCCATAGCAACCTGGTTATCTCTACATCCAGTCAAACAAATGACATGTCCAGGAGTAATGTTACTATTTGAGTTAACGATTTTATTTTCAGTGTTAGTATCAGTATTGTAATAATGATATTTCAAATCCAACATAGTTCCTCCGTAACAATTATCAAAGACAGCATATAAGGTAACGTGTGGTTTTAGTGAGGAATCAATAATAACCTTTAAATGATCATCTAATATATATTTAAAGTCAGAAGTAACGAGGATTTCATCTCTATGATCGCGCTCGTCTCCACTAAAATCTTTAATAAAAGTACCATGACCAGAGAAACTGAAGAAAATGGTATCGCCAGGTTGAGCATTTTTTAGTAACATTTCAAAACTATATAAAATATTGCGGTTAGTTGCATTGGAATTTAAAATAGTTTTAATATTTTCAGAGTGATAATCGTATTTATTCATAAGAATGCCCTGTAATTTTTCAACGTCGTTTACGCATCCGCGTAATTCATAACCAGTGTTAACGTAATTAATACCAACGAGAACAGCATATTTTTTAGTATTTTCACCAATACCATATTTAGCATTAATAATTCTTAATTTTTCACCTTTTATGTTATCTAAACGTTTTTGTTCTAAATCGTGCCAACAATGAATCAATCTAAAACAATAATTTAAATGTTTGTTTGCTGTCCAACGAATTTTAAATTGTTGTAAATAATTATTTCTGGCATCCATTAATTTATTATATTGTTTCAAATAGTATGTTTCAAGAGACTGAATGTCTTGTTCTCTCTGTTCCATACTTATAAAGTATGATGTTAAAAAAAAGTAAATAAAAAATTGAATTAAAATTTTTAGTATAAAATATTACTATATAGTGAAATATGGTTAAAAATACACATGGTGGCTCAAAACATAAATCACAAGCAAGAAAAAATCAAGCATTTAATCCATCATCAATTACCATAACGCCGAGTGGTCCGAATGAAAAAAGCGCAAAAGTAACAAAAATGTTTGGTAATGGAATGTGTCAAGTTGAAACAGAAGAAAGAGATGTATTGACTTGTCATATCCGAGGTAAATTCCGCGGTAAAAATAAAAAACATAATACAGTAGGTGTCAACTCTATTGTGGTAATAGGTTTACGTGAATGGGAGTCAGTAAAAAAAAATTGTGATCTGATAGGAATAACAGCATCTGGTAACGCTTCTGGTGCAGAATCTCATGTAGAAAACGAGGATGATGGGTTTGTTTTCAACAATGAGGAATCACAAATAGTACAACAAACTATACCGGAAATTCCAGACGTGAATGACTTGGATCTTGATTTTGATGTAGATGATATTTAAAAAATGATATTAAATAAATTATAAATAGATATAAAACATTATAAATAATTATATTGTAGGAAGCGTATAGACCGTAGAAAAAGTCTTTCTGTAATAATCCTACCCTAGTGGGTAAGAGGCTATTTTTTATTTTATTATTAAATCAAACAATTTACGAAAATTAATAATAACGAAGATTGGAGTCTCATAATATAAGGCGTAGGACGGGGGCTTTGTATTTCAGCACATATAGCTCAGTTGGTTAGAGCATCGGTCTTATGAGCCGAAGGTCTGCGGTTCAAGTCCGCATTTGTGCAATTTTAATAAAATTAATATTATTTATTAAAATTATTCGTCTTTTTTTTTCTTATCATCACTGTCTTCTTCATGTTCAACGATAACACTGCTATCATCTTTTGTATAGTATTTCTTGATGATATATTGAATATAAATCTTAGAATGCTTTGAAAATATTTTAATGAGTTCTATTTTTTTCATTAATAAATTAACAAAAACATTACTGCTGCCAACAATGACTATTTTAGTGATACGCTCATATTGGTTTTCAATATCAGTATCTTGTTTAACACTCTCAACAGTGATATGTTTATATGGTGTGATTAAATCACAACAAATATTTAAAAATGAAGTACAAGTATTATAAAAATGGTTCATCTATAATATAGAATAAGGGAATTTTTTGATTGTATTGTAAAAAACTTAAAAATTATATTATAATTATTATAAGTATGAGAACATACATATATTTGTGTTTGTTATTATTGATAAATGAAACTAAAGGATTTTTCATACAAAAAACAAACTATGGAATAACACGTATATATCAATCAATAAATCCAATAATTAATAAAAATCTAATAGAAAAAGAATCAATAAGTGAACTAGTTCAGCAAATAGATGAAGGAAACGTAGAGTCAATTTATTTTTCAAATGATCTAAAAACAGCATATGCAAGAAAAGATATAAATAAAGATGGGGAGTATGACATGAATGAATATACAGTAGTAACAACAGATCCATCAATAGCAGATATAGTGATAAAACACTCAAATCAACATGGTGTAAAAGCGACAATTTTAGATGAATCAGTAAATCCAGCTCAAAAGATGGTTCAAAATTTTTATAGCGTATTTGATTTTTTTTTTATACCATCAATAATATTTTTTATTGGGCGTGCAATATGGATAGAATTAGGTGGTGGAAATTTGGCTTCAATGGGTCCTATGAAAAATAATAAATCAGGACTATTTGGTGCAAATAAAGGGAATGATAAAGAAAACTTGAAAAAAGCAAACATATCATTATCAAGTTGGGCAGGAAGTCCGGAAATATTTCAGGAATGTACAGAAGTTGTAACATATATAACTAATAGAACGTTGTATAAAGAAGCAGGGGCAGAAGTACCAAGAGGAATATTACTAGAGGGTCCACCGGGTACAGGAAAAACCTTGTTAGCTAAAGCGATTGCAAGTGAATGTGAAGCTAATTTTATTTCTGTAGCATCTAGTGAATTTGTAGAACTATATGTGGGAATGGGAGCAGCAAAAGTGAGAAATTTATTCAAAAAGGCGCGTGACAATTCGCCAACAATAATATTTATGGATGAGATAGATGCAGTTGGAAAACAGAGAGGCACGGGTATAAATTCAGGAAATGACGAGAGAGAACAAACACTGAATCAAATATTAGCGGAAATGGATGGATTTGCGCAAAACGACAATATATTAATAATAGCAGCTACAAATAGACGAGATGTTTTGGATGCTGCATTATTAAGACCAGGTAGATTTGATAGGATAATAAATGTACCTCTTCCAGATACACCATCTAGATTGTCAATCCTAAATGTACATACTCAAAATAAAACATTGGATAAAAATGTAGACTTAGAAAAGATTGCGACATATACAGCGGGATATAGTGGTGCTCAATTAAAAAATCTGGTGAATGAAGCAGCTATAAATGCAGTAAGACAAAAATCAACTATAATAAGTGAGTCAAATTTAAAAGATGCATTAGAAAAATTAACTATAGGAATTGTAAAAAAAAATGATACAAGATCACCGGAAGCATTACGTAGAGTTGCAATACATGAAATGGGACACGCATTTATTGCATCCATTTTTTCTGAGTATTTTCAAGTAAAAAAAGTGTCAATTCAAAGTACATATAGTGGTGCGGGAGGTTATACTATGTTTAGTGAACGTTCGGAAATAACGGAAGCTGGTTTATACACGAAAGATATGTTAAAAAAGCGTATAATAATAGCATTGGGGGGTAAAGCAGCAGAAGAAACATTTTTTGGATCTATAAATGTATCACTGGGTGCAACACAAGATTTGAAACAAGCGAATAACATTGCTAGGCAAATGATAGGTAATTATGGAATGGGAGAAGAATTAAAAACATTTTATAACGAAAATACAGACAATTCTCAAAATCCATTTCTTGGACGTAGTCTGGCAACAGGTATAGGACAATACTCAGAATCTATAAAAACATCAATTGATACAGAAGTATTAGAATTAGTAAGAGAGTGTTATGAAGATGCATTAAAAATCATAGAGAATAATAAAAATAAAATCAACATATATTCAAAAATATTAACTAATGCTATTAACTTGGATGGAGAATTTTTATACACTTACAGTCATAATAAAAAATTGAAATAAAATTTATAAAACAATTATAATGCATAAAATATATTAAATATGGATTTTATGACAAATGAATTGGACAATATAGATCCCGAGAAAATTGAAAAATTAAATATGAAACCTCGTCGTAATCCAATAACTAGTGATAGGCATTTTGCAGATAAGATTACAGTTTTATTTGATAAATTTGCAATAAAACCTATGAATAAATTTGTAGATACAAATAATCTTACTCTCCATGATTTATCATATCAATATATAACTCGGCAAGGATCACATAATACATGTTTCTGGGATTGCAATGAAGAATACATCATTAGAATTTCACATAAAATGATGAAAGAACAGGATGATTCAATGGAAATATCTGATGAAGAAGATGAAGATGAAGATAAAGATAATGATGAGTTTATTAATGTAGACGTAAAGAAAGCAGATGAAAATATGATGGATATAGCAGTTAAAAATGATATAAGTCCACGCGTTTATATGTATGGTAATGTACTTATAAACAATAAAGTTCATAGATATTGTATAACTGAAGCTTACGATATGGATCTTTCAAAATTCATTAAAAAACATATCTATAAATCTAAAGTGTCGGAAAATGGATATTACAAAACAGCCCTAGACGTTATAAATGATATAGTTATACAGATTGAAAATCACATTGACACTATAATTGGCCTTGATATTGTATATTATGATATTAAGCCTGAGAATATAGTGGTAAATATGAACTCTATTGAAGATAGAATAAGCATAAAATTTATTGACTGGGATAGTGAGTTCTGTAGTGAAGAACCTTGGTTAAAAGATAATCCTAATTACAAGAAAGCAGCGAAAATATTAAATATTATTACAATAGCATGCTATATGTATAGATATTATGATCACAATATATTTAATGAAAGAGCTATAGAATTGCAAGATCTTAGTTTATTACCGTACATTCACGATCTATTATTTGAAGTTAAATCAGGCTTTATCACAATTATATTGCATTATTTCCATAAAATTTTAGGAATATCAAAATTTGAAAAGGATAACTTTAATTATGATGACAAAAAAACAATAGAAATAATGAAAAGCAATCTATTAATTTTGATGAACAAAGCTACAAAAAAATTCAAAGAATACATTTAGATGTATGATAAAGAATATTATCATAGTATATATGGATTCGCTCAAATCAAGAAATGTATTGTTTTTTAATTTATTGAAAGAGTTTTCGGAAATAAATAAAAATGAACTAATATTATTTTTAACCATGAGTCTGGGTATTAATGTTGTTCAAACGAACGGGATTACAGAAATTACTGCTAAAATTATGGATTCTATAAGCAAAAAAGAAACCAATAATATTTGGAATCTGTTTTATTATTTGTCATTTTTCTATATTTTTAATCAAGCTCTGTATTTTGTCTATTATGAAATTCAACATTCATTAAACGTAAAAGTTAAATCATGGGGTCGTTATAAATTAATGGACTTTGTAATGCGTGTTAATAATAATAATTTTAGTGACGATAATTTTACTAAATTGATTTCTCCTATTCATAGAGCCTCTGATCTTGCTGCATCTATCATAAACGATATACTTGGATGGTTTCTACCTAATTTTTTACTGTTAATGATTATTACCATTAAATTTTTCTACATAAGTCCAATGTTATCCACTATATTTGTAATTTCAAACCTTTCTATTGTATTTTACTTTTTGAACGAATATCATGGTTTACTTAGAGCGAATAAAAAATATGAAAGTACAACACAGAGATCAGATGGTGCTTTTATTGATCTTCTCAACAATATGGATAAAATAATATACAGAGGCACAACAAATTCGGAATCTAAAAAAATAAAGAAGATGAGTGAAAATACTATTGAAAATGCCGAGGCATATTATTCATTATCTAATTCTGTTTCCACAAGTATGGTGCTTATAACAATCTTTTTATTATTAACTTCAATTTCATATATTATCAAATTATTCTCACAGAAGAAAATTTCTTCGGTAGATACTATCGCAAGTTTGTCTATTTTAGCGCTATATCGTGAAAAATTGGCTTCTGTGATCGAACAATTGCCTTCTTTTGTTGGGTATATTGGAAGACTCAATGTTTGCATGGAATACTTCAAACATATTAATGATAATTTTGATAAAATCATGATGTCTAGTAAACATGACAAGTTGTCACTTCCATTCAAACATTTTAAGTACGATAATGTATCTTATCGTTATTCTTCTGGTAAATATATTTTCAAGAATAAAAATTTAGATTTTAACATAGATAATAATACTATTGTTGGTATTACTGGTCCATCTGGTTCTGGTAAAAGTACCCTAATGAAACTTCTTATTGGTATGTATCCTGTTGAAAGTGGTAATGTTTATATCGACGGAAAAAATATAAATGATATAGATTCCGATTATCTACGTAGTCGTGTGATATATGTTAATCAATCCAGTAAATTATTTGATAAAAAAGTTATAGAAAATATAATGTATGGATGCATTGATCCAAATAAATGTAAATCATATCTTAATAAAATTATGAAATATCCAAAAATTTATGATTTATATGAGAATATTGACATATATAAAAAGGATTCAGGTTTATTGGGGGAGAATCTATCAGGAGGGCAAAGGCAAATTGTTAACATGATCGGTGGATTTATTAACCCATCGGAAATACTTATTTTAGATGAACCAACTAATGCTCTTGATCCTGAATTAAAAGAAGAAGTTATTAAACTCATAAATGATTTCAAGCAATATAAAAAATGTATTTTTATAATTACTCATGATAAAGACGTTTTTTCTATTTTTGATAAAGAAATTAAACTTTGAAAAAAGGGTAAAATAACCCAATTTAAACATTTATTTATGTCATCCTATGATCTTAATGTAAACTCTTTCTATAAAATATGGTTTATCTATAGTATAATATTTAAATATAAAGTCCATCATTTTATCCTCACAATTCTTTACATATATTAGGTTGATTTTGTATGTCCTTACCTTTTTATCTATATGTTCATCTTTTTTATCATAACGCATCCAAGATATACTTGAATCATTAATATAAGTTATGTTTCATATATCTAAATGATTGCTATCAATGTAAATATAACAAAATTCTGGAACATCTTGTATGTAGACAAATAAATCTTCCTTACTAAAATTATCTTCATAAACATCAAAATGAACAACTACAGTTTTTGTTTCTTCTAAATATATAGAATGTATTTTTTGTAATTCACTAGTAGAATTCCTTCTTATATTATAAATATTATTAGGATCAATGCGTTTACGCTTATTTGAATATTTATTAGATTCATTTTTAACATATCTCATAAATTGCTCATTTTCTATCAAATTAAACACATTTTCCATTATATTAAATGTTACATTTACACATAATTGAGCTATTTCAAATAAAATCAATTTTTATTTTTATGTGATGAACACTTATTAGTATTGGCGCACAATTTACGTTTACAATATCCTCTATTTGTACTTTCGCCACATACATACTTATATTCTCCATTTTGACAACGAATTTTATTTGCATTCCAAGCCTCACTTGCTTCATCAAAATCAATATTTACTTCATAAATACCATGTTCAATAAGCTGCTCTGATTTTAATTGATTACGAGTTTTAACCATTTTATTAAGAGTTATATTGATGTATTTCATTATTGTATTTTTATTTCAATTTTTTATACTTACATAAATATAAAATATATACTAGAATATATGTACCAACAATTATTGAACACAAAAATAAGTTCAATGATAAGAAAACAAATTCATAATTATAACATAAAAATATCTAAAATGTTCACATTTATTGATTTTAACACGAAATCAAAAACGAAACCAGGAAGATGGGGAAATGTAGGGGATTTCATTAACGACGATAAGAAAAAGTATAAAATACAAAAATGGAATAGTGTAATGACAACTCAAGATCATTGCGGAGATATCATATGTGGTAAAAAAGAAAGCATAATTAAAGCACAAAACACAATATCTTAAAATATAATTCATTTAATAATCTCATGACATATACAACTACACGGAGGAGGATCAATATCCATATTTTCACTATTTGTTGATAATGGAGGTGTTAAACGCATACGTTTACAACAATCACATTTTTTGCATTCATTATCCAAATATGAAGTTAAATATTTATTACAATCTTCTTTGTCCTTATTACAATTATATACCGTTACAATTTTTTTCCACTCAAATAATTTATTCTTATGTTCGTATGTATCCTCTAGAGTAATCTCTAGTTTTTGTTTTTCTTCTATCAATGTTTCAAGCATAATTTTATGTGTGTCAATATCTATTAAACATTCTGTTAAACGAGAAGTAATATTACTTATATATTGTGCATTATCATCTATTTGGGCTTGTATTTTATCTTCCATCTCTATATTTTCCATTATGTATAAAAAATATAGAAACAAAGTTTGAATTTTACGAATTTATAAAAGCTAACATTCTTTGATACAAAATTGCACAATCAACTAAGTATTCAATGGCAGAATCATAATCATTTATATTTTCAATTAATGTGCCCATGCGATCACTTATATCCTTCTCTCGTTCGTCTTCCATATAAAATGTTATATCATTTTGATAGCGTTTATTTGAACTGTGTAATAATTTTATTTGATCTGTTGAATAATTTAACGAGTCTGAATTCAACATTTCATTATTATTAATAAGAATAATGTATTTATCCAATTCTTCTCCATTGATTAATAGATGACTTTTTACATCTGGTATAGTCATTAGTTTATTGAAATTATCCTGAAGTAATTCATACTCTAATATACGACTTAAATTAGATAAATTATCCATTTATAACAAATATAGTGTATAGTTTTATTTCAATTTTATTTACTCTAAGAAATTCTTCATAATAGACTGTACTGATATTTCATCTCGTATTTCATTACATTTATGTACAAATTCCTCATGTGTAATGTTAGACATTTTCTCATGTTTTCCTCTCAAAATTGAAGAAACCACAAACGTCAATTCATTCATGTTACTAGTATTGAGAATATATACATATCCACTTCGTAAATTTATTAATTTAAACTCTCTTTCTGGCAACTCTAATGCTTTATATAACCAGGCATAAATTATTAATTGTATTTTATGCTCTATATTAATTGTTTGAGTACATTTTATTTCACAAATATATTTGGAAGTTACAATATCCAATATAGCAGTAAATCTGAATATCTTATCAGGAAATATGGGTTTTAGTATTGGATCTATATATTTAGTCTGGGTTTCTTCTTGCGATTTATTAATAAATTCATGTTCAAATAACAAATCTTCCTCTTCTTCAACTTTAAGTATGTTTTCTAGACGATTAAGAGATTTTTGAAGAATGTTTTGATCTATCCAATTGTATTCTGAAATTTGATTCAAACGAAAGTATAGTTTGTCTTGAATTGCTGAATATATGTTCGCAAGAAACAAAAAATCGTCTATTTTATCACATGTCTCTGGTATATTATTTATTTTTTCACTAAAAAATGCAATATCTGTACCTTTGAGTTCATTTTTTAGATTCATTATCTGGGATTTCAATGGATTCTTATTGTTTTTCTTTTGACAAAAAAATGATGGTATTGCAATACCATTCAAATCGGAAACGTCCTCATAATTACCTGATAATGTTTGATGTACACTAGGTAACTCTATATTTGTTAATTCTTCCTCAGAACATAATTTATACAAAGATTCAACAGTCGTAGTTATATTATCTAATATATGTTCGGGTATGAATTTTATCATTTTTGTAGGGGTTTCATTATATTGCTTAATTTCATTTTGTTCTACTTCTGTATTGGGATATTTGTAAACAACTGTTGATGGATCTCCTGTGACATCGCAATAATTTGATTCTCTAATTTTATACGGCGATAATTTCAAAAATTCAAGTGGACCGTCTTCCACTTTTTGATTATATTCTGTTATATATAATGCTTTCTCTGGACGACTTGCTCCAACATATAGGGTATTCGGACATTCATCTATTGGCATGTCTTTTGCAAAATACTTAAAGTATGTATTGTCAAATCCTAAAATAAAAACATATGGTCGTTGTCTACCTTTTACACTATGGAATGTTGAGAACACTATTTTACCTTGTATTACACAGTTATCCAAATTTTCACTCTCAAAATTAGGAACAAAACAACTTCTACCATTCATCACTAATCTGTTCTCTAATCTTTTTATACTGTAACTCTTGACGGATGCTCCTAATATAAATATATCTCCAGGTGAACCACCTTTATCTATTATTTTTTTTATCTGACCTAAAATGAAATTTTCTACATTCATGCTATTATGCTTAAAATAACGTACGTTATCACCATCTTTAACTGTATGCATCAATTTTTCACCTATCATAACGTCGTTTATAAAACTACCGATTTGGTTAGTTATCCTATACGATGTCTTCAATTCACAATCATAGAAAATATTTGTCTTTAACAAATAAAATTCCCCCCATATTTCTCTTGCCATAATTAAAAATCTAGGATCTGCTCCTTTGAACTGATATATGCATTGTCTTACATCTCCTAGACATACCAACTGTATTTTAGAATTCATGCACACTAGAAAATATACTACAAAACGAAAGTACAGTTCTGTACAATCCTGATTTTCGTCTATCACTAATATATCAACTGGTTCTATTTCATGGTAAGAACGTGTAAAGTTCTCTAATATTTTACGGATACCTGTATCATTATGGGCTTGATGTGAATAGTACTTTACTGCTAATGAATGAAATGTATGGATACTTATATTGCTTAATTTCAATGATTTTACCTTATCTTGTATTTCATGACGTAAAGACGAATTATATGTTAATTGTAATATCTTCTTATCTGGTATTTGCTGTGCTATAGATAACACTGTTGTTGATTTACCAGACCCCGCTACCGCTTGAACTATTACATTGTATCCATTTTTAACATAATTTATTATTATTTGTTGTTCTTCTGACGGTTGATTCATTAAATATATTGTTTATTACATTTAAAGACAGTTAAAATTTCATATTAATTTTATCAAAAAGTATAAAAAATTGAAACAATATATAATTAAGATAATATTCAATAGATTTCATGGAAGAACCAACATTTCTTGCAAAACTAAATCAACACGAAAGAGATAAAAGAATAGTATTCTATGAAGGTCCTCATATATATGAAATAGACGGAAAGCAAGGCTACACATCTGTAACCACATGGAATCATTCTCACTTTCCTGAATTTAATCAAACAAAAATTATTGACAATATTCTTAAAAGTCGTCGTTACAATGATCCTTCATACAAATATTATAGTATGACTCGTGAAGATATTGAAAATATGTGGGAAAAAAATCGTGTAGAAGCTTCAACTGCTGGAACACAAACACACTACAATATTGAATGTTATTACAATAATATTGATGTTAGTGATAACAGCATTGAATTCAAATATTTTAAAAATTTCGTGGAGGATAATAAACATCTTAAAGCCTATCGCACTGAATGGTGTGTATTTCACGAAGAGTTGAAATTATCCGGATCTATAGATATGTTGTTCATAGACAATAATACAGGAGAATTCTTAATCTATGATTGGAAAAGATCCAAAGGTATTGAGTATGAAAACAACTATGGAAAATCGGCTCTAACACCTTGTATTAAACATTTACCAGACACAAATTATTGGCATTATGCTTTACAACTTAATGTATATCGACGAATTTTGTTGGAAAAATATGATATAAATGTTAAAAAAATGGCGTTAGTTGTATTACATCCTGATCATTCTTATAAAAATTATGAAGTAATTGATGTTAACATTATGGAAAAAGAACTAAACGATCTATGGGACGTCAGAAAAACTCAAATTGAAAATATTACATAATTGAATTCCACCAATTAGTCCAATTATCCCAAATATTAGAATTTTCTATTTTCCCAAATAAAAAATATTGCCTTATTTTGCTATACAACTCGTGTTCTTCATGACATTCAGTTAAGATTTCTGAATCTTCAATTTCCCATGTATCAATGTAACTTCGTGAATATATACCACATATGATCATATACAAATCTTCTACAATTTTGCAGTCATCCGAATAATGCTTATAAAAGTCACGTAAAATAGGTATATCTGTATATTCATGTATTACAATTACTTCAAATGCCATCATAAATGCTATACATATATCGTTGTATGTAATATTATCATGTAGGTTTTGTAATTCTTTACAAAAATATTTGAATTCTTTTATTATATTTTCATCATCATACATTTCTGCTGCTTGATTAAATCTGTCAATCTCGTCAAATGTCACTAATATATCTCTATTTTGAAAATAATTGATGCGAGCTTTATTGAAACGTATTAATTTTCTTGATATTATCTCCATTTTATATGTATAAATTAGTAATATATCAGAAATAATTTATATACATATAAAAATATAACACTAAAATATTATATGAATATAATAAGATTTTTTTATAAATTTTATATTACAGTGTTAAATGTAATTAATAATATCATTAAAATTCTTAAACCGAATGTTGAAGATAGAAATATTGAAAATGATAAATATAAGGAGTATATTGAAAATAGTACTCAAAAACTCATGAAAAATTTATATCTTAAACAAATCAAAAATGATAACATAAATTCATCTATATACGACAAAGAACAATTCAAAAATATGATGAAAAATATTGATAATAAAGAAGAATTAATATGGAAATCACGTGTTTTACATGAATCAACTCCCCGTATTGACGGAAATACTATTAATATTGTAATGTATTACGATCTATATAAACAAGCATTTGTGTATTTCTCTGATGAAAGTTATATTCCATATAATTTGCTAAATGCTGTTGCTTGTAAATATGTGCGAATATTTATGTGTTACGACTTCTTTGTAGATGAACATATTGTAAATGAAAATAATATAGATTTTGTTTCACCTCTTTCCAAAATTTTTGATACTTATGATGAAAAGGAAAAAGACAAAGACAAAGAAAAGGAAAATCTATCACGTAAATCTAATGTTTTTGCTAAATTTAAAAAACAAGTAAATACAGACAATGATAAAGAAAATTCTAAGCCAGAAAAGCAGTACAAAAAAAATAAATTCATACATATGGGTAAATTTCATAATTTTTCCTTTACAAAAAAACAAAAAATTATAAATAATTACAATACAATTAATAGTGAGCTTTTTACTGAAAGTACAGTGCAATCTTATAAAGAATATAAAAAATTATTAAATCAAACCCCGTAACCATCTAAAGTTCATAAAATTTTATTTTATATTTGAGTTTTTCCATGAAATATATAAATTTGATTTATACACATCAAATGTATTACCCAGTAAATTCTTTGCAAATACATAAGATTTATATTCTTGCTCTGTTAAAGAAGAAATAAAACTTTCAATATTAGGATCCATATATAAACCTGATATAATGAAATATAATAAAAGTGAATCAATTTTAATACGTTTTGTTAGATATTAACAAAGTGTATTATTGTTATATAGTATAAAGTATAATGGATAATTTACAACGTGTTTTGATAGGAAATGGTAAATATTATATGAAAAAAATTACCCCAGATATGGATTTTTCTTCTGTTGTAGGTACCGGTTTATCTAATATAGATACTAGTAATTCTATAGAAATTATATTAAATGCAAACGTTTTAAATGAAAAATTAAATATCACCAAAAATTCAGAAACGGGTGAAATTCTTACACACTCATACATATTGAACGGTAAAGAGGGTCACTTTGAAAAAGATAATATCTCTTTGAGTGGCGAAGAATTTAGAGAATGTATTATCAATGAAACATGTAAATTTATTAATATAAATGAAATTGAGTCAATATACAAATTATTTTGTAAAGATATAAAACACTACTTTGATCAATATGGAAGTGCTTATACTATATTTAAAAACAGCAATTCATATTTGTTAAACAGCGAGAAGATATTGAAACCCGATGATATGAATTCAGCATTAAAAGGTGAAAAAGACATATCAACTGGTGTTTATTTTCCACACATTGATGGGGAACTTTGTATTGAAAATTTAAGTTCTATCTTCAAAACAATGTGTTTTCAAAATACATTTAATAATAGGGTAACTAATAATGACCTTTTATTACCTTATCACGGTTTCATTGAAGGCGACGCTATATATTTACCACATGGGTTTAATATTTCAATATGTATGGATTTAGAAACAAACGAAAATGTTTCCCTTACTGATATGATTAATGAAGAAAATGAACTGGTTTCGGAAGACTTATTATATGCAACCTGTTATGAATCAAATAGAACTGAAGTTTATCGCCACATAAGGCTACCTTTATTAATTCGTATTGTTGACAATACACATGAATACATAGAAAAAATAAAAAAAGAAAAAGAAATCCAAAAATCTACCAAAGTGAATAATAATCTGAATAATAATGTTTTTGAGATAAAAACTAAAACTGTTAAGGAAACTATTAGTATTAAAGATTTTACAAAGAAAATAACAACTAAAGCACCTCTTAAAAGAAATGTACCAAAAAATTTTGAATGGAAATTACAATACGAATCTAAACTGAATTATACATGTATTGCCATTTCTGATCGTGCTGATATATCTTGCATTGGTGTTAATCAAAAACGTATTTATTTATCTAATGATTATGGAGATACATGGAATCCTTCTCAACAAAATCTCAATCAAATGTGGAATACTATAGCGATTTCTGAATCTGGCGATTTAATAATTGCCGGAACATTGTACTCATATCTATATAAGTCTAAAGATCACGGAATTACCTGGAATAAGTGCTGCTATGTTCATCAATGGAATAGTCTAGCAATTAGTGATAATGGTCAATATATAACTGGCGGCATTGTTAATGGATTTCTCAAAATATCCAATGATTTTGGTGAAACATGGGAATCTACTGCTAAAGAATTTAATAAAAAGAATTGGATCTCTGTAAAAATTTCAAAAACTGGAAAACAACAAACCGCTCTAAGTGTTGATGATGGTATATATATATCAAATGATTATGGAATTAATTGGAAAAAAACCTTTGATATGAAAATTCAATGGAAAGCTATAGCTATGAGTGAAGATGCAAAATATCAAATTGCCTGTGCTAAGAGGAATTATGTTTACGAATCAGAAGATTATGGTATTACTTGGATACCTATCACTAAATTGAATATTAAAGATTGGGTTGGCGTTGCTATTTCTTATAATGGATTATATAGAACAATTGTAGCTAAATTTGATAAGATATATGTATCCATTAATGCAGGTAAAGATTATGAAGAATGTCCAGATTCCATTGCATCTAAACAATGGGTTGATATTGATATGACAAAATCAGGAAATATTCAATTCGCTGTCGCAAAAAATGAAGGTGTTTACAAATTAGAAATTATTCCAAAAGTTTAATCTATCTCTAAAGATGCTAATACTTCATCGTCTATAAAATCATTACCACTGCATTCTAGGATATCACTTGATAGAATATGTTTTGCTGCATCCCCCATAATATCTGTCTGTAAATGTTCAACAACTGCTTTTCGCGGTGATAATGTATTTACTCCTACATTTATAAATTTTTTATTCCAAGAATTTACCATAAGAAGTGGTTCTATTATCAGCATTTTACCATTCATTTTGTTTTTATTAACATATTTTAAATATATTTGACTGAATAAATATGTTACATTTATATTTGTATCATTTAAAACTACTCCATCCAAAGTTCCATATACATCTACCGTTTCGTTTATAGCAAATTCTACTTCTTTGATACTCCTTAAATTACATGGTATTCCCATGCATTTTGGCCCTTTTACTAAATCACATATATTTTCTGCTGCTGAATAAATTTTTCCATTTATTTTTGGATTAACTTCTTTTATTTTACCCAATATTGTAACATTTGCTCCATTTAATGCTAACTTTTTAGCTATATTATATCCAACTCCTGTAGTTCCACTTGAAATGATAAATGTTTTGTTATTTAATTTATTCAAACTATTTGAAAATTTTAATTTTTTTTTTATTGTCTTCAAACCAAATGCATATTTATTTTTCATATTCATTTTTGTATCTCTTATATAGTTAAATATTTTTTATATAAATATTATTATTTCTATAAAAATTAA
>VMHT01122373.1_pt1 | contig 33247 bp, 49 predicted proteins | sample 4693611 | NCBI WGS metagenome assembly VMHT01 (sample SAMN12280063, study PRJNA550983) | marine metagenome | isolation source: seawater sampled from same location over 5 years 0.02-0.2 micron viral filtrate | place: USA: collected off the coast of southern California halfway between the port... ...
TGGAACGAAGGAACAGTTACCTTTCAAGCCTTCTTTACAGTCACTGGAACTAACACAGGCACAGTGGCTTGGGGACTTTCTGGCGTTGCTTTTGCTGACAACGCAGACATCAACACAGCATTTGGCACTAACGTGGTTGCTACGGCCAAAGCGCACTCTGGAACTTCTAACGACATGAATGTTACAGCGGTCTCTGGCGCAGTGACAATTACAGGAGCTGCTGTAGACACCCAGACACACTTCCAAGTTATGCGTGACGTATCGGCAGATGACCAGACAGGCGATGCACGTTTATTGGGCATCAAGTTATTCTTTACTACCAATGCTGCGAATGACGCATAAGGAGTAGATATGACTGGTTTTGGTTATAACGTAAGCGGCTTTGGGGCTTTTCCGAAAAGAGGCGGCCCCGTCACTTGCGATGTATTTGTACTTGCAGGCGGTGCGGCAGGCGGTTTCGGCCCCAGTGGCGGCGGTGGCGGCGGTGGCGCGGCTTATACATCCCCGCAAAGAGTTTTTCTTTCCGGCACAGCCTACACAGTAACGGTTGGTGCGGGTGGAGCGGCTGGCACGAGCTCCGATACTAGCGGTACGGCTCAAGGCGCGAGCGGTAACGACTCTCAAATATCAGGTTCTGGCGCTGACTCTGGGGTAATTTATAAGTCAAGAAAAGGTGGCGCGGGTAGACGAGCCTCTCAGAACGGACTCTCAGAAGGTACTGGCGGTGGTGGCGGCTCCTCAGGCAGTGGTGGCTCTGCAACAAACTCTGGCTACAACTCGACTGGTTACAACGGCGGTGGTGGACTGGCTAACCAAGACACTTGGGGCGGTGGCGGCGGTGGCTCTGGGGGAGCTGGTAGCAATGCCAGACAAAGTTACTACAGTAACATATATAACCGCTCTGGAGACGGTGGGGCTGGCGTTAGCTGGCAGGACGGTGTTGCTCGCGGGGGTGGTGGTGCTGGGGGTGGCTTCTATTCTCAGTCATACCCAAAAGATGCCTTCATGAACTCTCAGGGACAGGTTCAAGGAACGGGTGCAGGCGCAAGTGGTGAGTCACCTGCTGGCGGCGGGGGCGGTGGTGTCAACTATGAGTTTTATCAGTCACAGCAACAAGGATTTTTTAGTTATAAGGGATCCGGTCAGGCCAATACGGGCGGTGGCGGTGGTGGCGGTGCTTACCCTGTCCAAAGCCAAGCGCAGGGAAATTCTGGGGCAGGCGGTTCGGGTATTGTGATATTTAGGTATGCGGGTGGCCCTGCGGCATCAGGCGGGACGATTACTCAAGCCGGTGGCTACACATATCACCACTTCAATTCGTCCGGCACGTTCACACCAAACTAAGGAGGGCACATGGCGCATTTTGCAAAAGTAGTAGACGGAATAGTAGAGCAGGTCATTGTGGCCGAACAGGACTTTATTGATAGTCATTGCGAGGGAACGTGGCTTCAAACATCATATAACACGCTTGGTGGGGTTCACGCTAACGGAGGAACCCCTCTGCGTAAAAATTACGCGGGTATTGGTGACATATATGACGCAGGGCGCGATGCTTTTTACACGCCAAAGCCTTATCCAAGCTGGGTTTTAAGCGAGGACACCTGCCTCTGGGATGCTCCATCAGCGCGACCAAGTGATGGCAATCTTTACGAGTGGGACGAGGATACAGTGTCTTGGAAAGAAGTAGCGCGTCCATCAGAACCCACTGAGGAACTCCCACCTTACGAGCTAGATTAATAATAATTAAACAAGGAAACGTCATGCTACCTGAACAGTGGTTTTTTTGGGAAAATTTTTTTACGAAAAAAGAAATAAGAGAATTAAATGCAATTCGAGATGAGTTTGGCCGGATTGAGCCGGAGTATATAGAAGCGCATGATGAGGACGGGAAATCGTTAAAAAACGTCTCTAAAGTGAAACATGTTCGTTATGAGCATCTAGCGGAAAAATTACAAAAACTAGATACCGAGGTGAGAAGAATTAACCGCCTGAACTACGGCTACCATCTTGACGAACCGTTGGGTGACTGCTCCGCGTGTTTTAACGATTATGAAAAAGGCGATGATTACGCATGGCATCAAGACGGTTCCAATGATGTCAGGTACGATTTAAAGCTTACTGTTTTAATTAACGCCTCTTTAGAAGATTACGAAGGCGGGGAGCTACAGATTTTTCAAGCAGGTGGCCCTCGTACAATAACGGATTTTAACGAATCAGGAAACGTAGTTGTGTTTAAAAGCGATATACCGCATAGATGCACGGGTGTTACCAAAGGGAAAAGAAGTAGTATTGCTTTTTGGAAAAGTGGGCCAAGGTTTGTCTGATGGAGGTAGAATAAATGATTGCAGAAATCTCAGCAGTAGTAGGTGTACTCAAGACTCTTAACGCAGGCATTAAGACTGTGAAAGAGTCTGGCTCACACCTGTCAGACTTGTCTGGGCTGTTTACTTCTCTTACCGAAAGTAAAGCGGCTGTCGAGACTATTGAAGAAGCTACAAAGTCTGGAGACCGCGTTTTAACACAAGAAGAAGCTTTAGAACTTGCATGGGCTAAGAACGCCATACGAGAGCGAGAAAAAGAATTAAAGAAAATAACGCCACGCGAAGTCTGGCGCGATATGCTTTCAATTCAGCACAAATCTTTAATGGAACATAAAGAAAAAATAACGAAGCAAAAGAAAGCCGAAGCAAAAAAGAAACAAGCCTTTAGTTCAATTGTAGAAGGTGTGTTTTATTGGAGCATTCTGGCTGCTGTTGCTTATGGCGCAATAAAATATTTTGAGCTGCTATGAGTAACTTTGATCCTAAAAACCCAGATGACTGGAAAGCTTTAGGTTTTGTAATAGTATTTTTTGGACTGCTTTTTTTAGCGTCCTCTAACATAGGAAGTATTTAAATGACTGAAGAAAGCAAACAAGCTGTGGACGTAGTTGCAGCATCAACAGGTATTATGTCTATGGCAGCTTGGTTGCCGCCTTTAGCAAGTTTATTCACTATTGTGTGGTTAGGCATTAGAATCTATGAAACAGATACAGTGCAAACTCTGATTAATTGGAAGAAAAAATAATGAGCAAAAAAAGAAATCAGCGAAATACTAAAAAATCTTTGAAGCAACTAAAGTCTAAGCGTAAAAATTATCGCGTTGGCGGAATGGGCCGTGGAGATGCGGAAGAAAATCAACTGCCTACCGCCGCGCAGCGTAGAGCTAAAGCAGCAGCAGCAAGACAAGCTGCAAAGACTTCAAAAACTCCTAAGAGTTCTACTGCACCTGCAAAGAAAAAAGCAGAGGAAGTTCCAGTAACTATGCCTGAGCCTAAAGCTAAGACTGCGCCCGAATCTAGCACCACAACAGGGCCTAAGCCTAAGACAGGTAACGAGGGGGATAAAGTCCCCACTAGAATTAATTTTAATCCTGATATTGATCAAGAGCCTCAATTTAAAGATTACAGAAATATTAAATATACTGGGCCAGATTTAGATTTCTCTGGAATAGAAACACCTGCGGGTCAAAAAAGAAATCCTAATTGGACTCCGGGTAGCGGAGAGCCATTTTTTATACCTATAGATAACAACACTGGTGGCGGTAATAACACTGACGGAGGCTCTTCAGAACCTAAGTTTGACACTGCACCCGTAAGTCCTGAAATGAAGCGACCAGATGAAGTTGAGCTGGAGCAAATGACGGCTGATACAATCAGCAGAGTAGGAACTGAAACTGCTGATGTAGATATTCAAAAACTTGATGAAGCAGGAACTGTAACTACTGAGGGCGTTGTGTTTGGTAATGTTACTAAACTTCCTGAAGACAAACGCTTAGAATTATTTAGAAACAGTCCAGAATATGCTCAAGTAGGCGATATGGTAGATATGGCTATGGGCGAAGCGTCTGACGGCACTGGTTTTTCAAGTCAAGCTGAAACCGCTGCATATGAAAAATGGTTACAAGCTAATGACAAAAACGGAGGAATGGCTCCAGCAGCTCAAGGCAAAGTAACAACAGCACCTCTTCCAGCCGAAGTAGTGGCTAATACTTATGACGCTGTTATGGCTGGAGAGTTAGACGAGACTCAAGCAGCTCAAATGCTTGGAATGTCTCCAGAAGCTATAGCAAACGCTGAAGGCGCTACACTCACTGAACGCGCACAAGCAGCTAACAGAAGCCGTCAACAGGAGCAAGAAGCTTTACAAGCCCGTCCCGCCGACTTTGAACAAAGTGCTGACTCACTTGTAGAAGAAGTTGCGTTCCGTAAAGGCGTAGCAGTTAGTTCCACACCTGAAGCTGAAGCAGCAGAACGTGAAGCTATTACAGGTGTTAAAGCTACAGACAGGGACGCAGCACAAATTATAGACACTGTAGGCTTTGAAGCCGCGCAGCGTAGAACAGTTACAGGTACAGCAGCAAAAGGCACAGCGGCTAAAATGCTAGAGGTTGTAGGTGAACTACCCCCAGCAATTACAGCAGCTATCGTTGAAGACCCTGCAACTGTAACAGCTCAAATAGACTCACAGCCCGTTGAAGTTAAAGCGGCTGTAGCAGCACTACCAACAGAAGCTTTAGTATCTTCACAAATGGAGAGTCTGTTAGGCGGTATGGAAGATGGCGAAGTCCCAATGTGGGCCAGACCAGCCGTACAGAATGTTAATAACATGCTGGTGCGTAGAGGCTTATCGGCTTCTTCCGTAGGCCGCGATGCGCTGTTTAATTCTATTATTCAGTCTGCAATGCCGATGGCTCAGAGCAACGCTCAAGCCCTTCAAGCTAGAGCAGCGCAAAACCTAAGCAACGAGCAGCAAGCTAACATAACGCAGTCCACACAAAACATGCAGATGCGTTTGGCGAACTTGGCTAACCGACAAACTTCAGAGTCTCAGACAGCTCAAATGTCTCAGCAAATGAAGGCAATGCAAAGCCAGTTTACACAAGACGCTGTAATGACTACAGCTCAATTGCAGCAACAAACACGAACTCAGAACTTAGCGAACCGTCAGCAAGCTGCACAGATGGACGCGCAGAATGCACAGGCGATGGCCGCACAAAACTTAGGCAACGAACAGCAGATTGAACTGGCTAACATGCAGTATCAAAACGCTACAGAAGCCGCAAACATGTCAGCAGTACAGCAGGAACGTATGGCTGAGATGCAGGTTGCAGCAGACTTCTTGTCTAAGAACGCTGGCTTCAAGCAGCAGATGGACTTAGCAAATCTGGGCAACGACCAGCAAATGCGACTAGCTAATTTGTCTGCGTTGAATCAAGCAGCTTCTGAAACTATGTCAGCAGAGCAGCAGACTGAGCTTGCAAATCTTAACACCAAGATGCAAACAAACTTAACTCAAGCAAAGATTGCAGAGTCGATGGGTGTTGCACAGTTGAACGTAGATCAACAACGAGCGGTTACAAACGCTTCAGTCAACGCAAATATAGACTTAACTAAGTTTAACGCAGAGCAGCAAGTAGCGTTAACTAACAGTAAGTTTATGCAGTCCATGACTATGGCAGACTTTAACGCAGAGCAGCAGGCAGCAATGCAAAATGCTACTGCACTAGCTTCAATGGATATGGCAAACGCAGACCAGCGTACAAAGTTAGCAATTACAAACGCTCAAAGTTTCTTGTCAATGGATATGGCAAACTTGAACAATCGTCAGCAAGCTGTTATACTCGATCAACAAATGGCACAACAACGTCTATTGTCCGATCAATCCGCAGCCAATGCCGCTAAACAATTCAACGCTCAGTCTCAAAATCAAGCTGATCAATTTAATGCTAACTTAGCAGCCACGATGAATCAGTTTAACGCTTCACAAGCTAACGCTATGGAGCAGTTCAACACTCAAGAAACTAATCGTCAGGCAGCTATTGAGGCTGGCAACGAGCTACAGGCTTCAATAGCAAGTGCTCAATTAGATGTAGATGTTCAAAAGTTTAACGAACAGTCAGACCTGCAACGCGATCAGTGGAACGCAGCAAACGCTCAAGCTATTGAACAATCAAATGTTCAGTGGCGCAGGCAAGCTAACACCGCAGATACCGCAGCAGCGAACGCAGCCAACCAACAAAATGTGCAGAACGCTTATAATATTTCAGCTCTTGATCAAACACAGCTTTGGCAACAGCTACGAGATGAAGCAGCTTACGTTCGACAAGCTTATGAAAACAACGAACAACGCGAAGCACAATTAATTGCAACTGCAATCGGTAACGAGTCTGGGGCAGCTAAAGGCGCAGTTACAAGCACAAGTACTCTTTTATCACTAATCAAACAATATACATAAGGATTAAATTCAATGGGGTTTTTTAAAAAAGTCTTTAAAAGCGTAGGAAAAGTTTTTAAAAAAATTGGAAAAGGAATTAAAAGCGCATTTAAAAAGTTTGGGAAGTTTATGGGTAAGATAGGCATCTTAGGACAAATGGCTATGATGTTTATACTACCCGGAATTGGAAACGCTATATTAGGTACGGCAGGAACAGCAGCAACAGTGGCAGGGGTTGGCGGGGCTACTGTAACCGCTGCGGCAGTACCCGCTTCAGGTCTTTTAGGAGGAGCTTTAGGTTCAGTGGGTGTAGCCGCTGGAAAGGCTGCTCAGTTTGTAGGAAACGCTTTAGGAAAAGTAGGTAACACTTTTAGCAACATTACTAAAGGCGTGACAGAAACTCTTGGAAACTTTGCAAAGACCGCAACTAATAAGCTTGCTAATAAAATTGGCATGGACAATGTTTTTAGTGATGCGGCTGCAAATTTCTTTAGCGGCCCTGACAGCGCTTTTAGCAGAAGCTTTGGAGAGACTTCAAGATTTCAAAGACTTGGAACATCTCAAGATGTGTTTGCCGCTGAAAAAGAAGACATAGTTACTAATCTTGATGCGACTACAGAATATTCAGGGCCGCTAGATGCAAAAGATGTTTCATTGGGTTTTGAAGAGTATGCAGTTGACGGAACTATTTCACAAGTTCCAGCTTCAGAAAGACCTTCTATTCTTGGGTCTACAAGCGGCACTTCTGTTACTGCTAAACCAGAGCCGGGCTTAATGTCTCGTGTAGGTACTGCTGTTGTTGACGGATTTAAAAGTATTCCTGAAAAAACAGTGGCGGCTGTTGAAGAGTTTGCCGTTGATCCCGCAGGAAAACTATTTGAAGGTTTTGAGTCTAACTTACAAAGCTCCACACAAAATAGAGTTTTACAAGAAGCTGGACTACAGGCTAAACCAGAATACAACGTACAAAACATAAGCAACGTAGCATTCGTTCCCAGCTTTGATAGTTTTGGAGGTTCTCAACAAGAATATGGCGCGCAGGAAATAATGAGTCCACGTTCATTTGAACAAAACGTATTAAACAACCCCAACCCTTATGGTTATACCGCGTTTCAATATGGGCAGTTTATGTCTCAATTAGGCTAAAAGGTTTTAAATTATGGCAACAGTAGAAGAAGAATTTAACAATATTCAAATGAGCGGTAAGCGACCTATTCCCGGCCAGTCGTTAACTAACGATCCTGATAATCCCGCCCCTTATGAAAGATCGCCAACGTATACATCAGTACACGAGGCCAGCGAATATCTGTGGGGTACTTTTATTGAGCCTACAAACTATGTCAACCTAATGCGTACTGTTGATCAGGGCGTACCTATTATGGATATTGCTCAAATTATTTTGTTTGCAGAGTTTCAAAAAGGTTCGTGGAATCCTGATTTAATGTTAATGCTTGTAGAGCCTGTGGCTTACATGATTATGGCTCTTGCTGAACGTCTAGATATAGATATGAAAATATATGAAGGCGAGTTAGATGATGACGATGAAGAAGAAGAAATACTTGGGACTCAAATGGATGAAAACAGAATCAGGGACATAATCAAGCGTGGACAAAGTGGAAGAACCCCCGAAGGCATTTTAAACGCTCAAATGGAAGAGTCGTTACAAAGTTTACCAGAAGTTAATTTATCATCTTTAAAGGCTCCAGAACCTCAAGAAACTGAAAGCTTAATGGCGCGACCCACAGGAGTTTAACAAATGGCTATTAGAGAATATGGCGAGTCATTACTCGCAAATGTACGCGAGCACAAAGCTAAACAAACAGCAGATGCTAGAAGATACGCGAGAAAGCAACAACGTAAAGAGCTGTTTATTGCCACAGCAGCTCCAATAGCCTCTCAGCTTTTTCAAATTGGAAGCCAATCAGTTGTTAAAAAAACACAAGATTTTTTAAACAACAGCGAGCTGTATGCTAACAAACTAAATGTAAACAAAGCTGAAAAATTAATAACAGAAGCTACGGGCTATAGGGACAATGCAAAAACACAGGGTACTTCTATTTATGACATTATGCTTAATCAAAAAGCAACTGAAGCAGCAACACAACGCGAAATAGCTTCTCCTAACACTATAAAACCCGGAACGGTTGAAGAGTGGAAAGCAATGTATATGGAACGAGAAGACGTTAAAAATCAAGCTAAACTAGATTCTGACTATTTTGAAAGTATTCTTAGCAAGGCAGATCGTTTTTCAATAGGGCGCGAAAAGAAAACTTTAGATTCTTTAGCTTCAGAAGCCAGACCAAAAACTGTTGTAGGTGCTTTGTGGAATAAACTGACAGGAAATGCAACAAGTTTAGATGTATTTAATACTACTATGTCTAAGCTTGAACAAGTAACAGTTGCAAACGAAGTGGCTGTGTTGACACTCGACAAAAGAAAAAAAATGGGTGAAGCCGTTTTAAATAACGGCGGAGACCTTTCTGTTGCTAAACTTGTTGCTGGCGCACCTCCAAGTGAAAAAGAATTTAAACAAGTACAAGAACACGCAAAGCGCGGAGAAAAGAGAGAAGAGCAAGCGCCCATTATAAATGTATCTAGTAACGGAGTATATGTAACTAAAAATACTAAAATTACAGAGCAAGACGGAAATGTTCGGTTTGACTCTTCAGTTACACAACAGTATAGCCCGGAAGAAGCAATGAATTCATCAGATGTAGCTACAGTTTTAGCTAAACAAGGCGATATTTTTGAAAGCGTTAGAAAACGATTTAATGAGGCAGGAGCAAAAGATTTTGCTTTAGCTGTTAATAACTACTTACAAAATAAACCGGAAAATAAAAATAAAATGAAGCCTTTGGATGTATTATACATGGCCTCATTAGCTGCACAGCCTCTTAAATGGACAAAAGAAGAAAACATAATTGCCCCTTTAAATCCTGAAGTAGCCCGCGCTCTTGTTGAGCAAACTGATGAAGTTACTTCAGTAGTTCAGAAAGTGGTTGCGTCCCAACTGCAAATTTCAAAAACTAGACCTTTAAGTGAAAAAGAACAAGAAAAACTTCTTTCGGGCATGAATCTTTTACAAACCCACTTGAACGATACGGTGTTTAATATTCTTAATATTAAAAGCCCGCCTTCTCAAATGCCGCCTGAACCTTCTTCTGAAGCGCCGCCTAAACCTTCTTGGCTTCCACAAGATATTGACATTCGCTGGTCAGAAAAAAGACAAGGCTGGTTTTCTGCTACTCCTAATAAAGATGGTGTATATGTTCAATATACAAAGGGTGGCGTTGAATGAAAGCACTTCCAGTAAAAGGCAATCCGTTTGCAGACGAAGCTGTGCCTTCTACAAACTATGAAACTACTATAGTTGAAGATAACCCGTTTAAAAACGAAGATATGCCTTCTACGAGTTATACAACTACTGTAGTTGAAGGCAGCCCGTTTGAAGATGAGCAAGTTTTTGAGCCTGAGTTCGGCCCTTTAAGAAACGAATATAAAGGTTTTGATAAGCAGACCCCTTCTATAATTTCTAAAGAAGAAGAAGAAGCTAAACCTGAGAAAAAGGGCTTTGAAGCTATACGATATCGCGGATCAGATTTAACTAAAGAAAAACTTGAAAGCGAAGTCGAAGATCTAAAAGCTTACGGAAGAGACCTACAAAAAATAACCGCACAGTCAGCTAAAAATATTACAGGCATGGCTTTAAGTATTGCCTCTTTAGCCTCAAAAGATTTTGACATAAATGAATTAAAAGGCGAACAAAGAGAAAAGTTTATAAATTTACACACTGATTTATTTTTAAAAACAAGTGCGCCTATGCTGCGCTTAGATTTAAACGATCCTAAACTTGTGCAAGACAACGGGCGCATCCTCCCAATAGAAACCGCCGCCGGAACAGTTACGCAGTTAGGGGCATTATTATTTTCGGGCGCTCAAGCTACTAGTGGCGCTGCGTGGTTAATGAAAGGAATTCAAAACTCTCCTAAAATTGTTAAAGCCGGATCAGCTATCTTAGGATTTGAAGCTGCTACTGCGGCCATATTTGATCCAAATGTCAATGCGTTTAACGCGATAAAGGACTATGTAGCTACTACCGAAGACCCTGAAGCAGACTATTTTGCAAAAGGTGTTGTAGACTTTATGGCTACAAAAGAAAACGATACTGAAGGAACTAAAAGATTTAAAATGCTGGTTGAGGGTTTAGGTATTACAGCCGTTGCGGGGACATTAAAAATTATTCCTATGTCATATACCGCAGCCCGTCAAAAAGTTTTGGGCAAGCGTTTTGATGAAATGACAGAAGAAGAAGCGAACACAGAGCTTGTTCGTTATATGTCTACAGTGCGAGAAGAACAGGCACTAAAAGCTGGAGCGCCTGTTAAAGAAACAGCGGCGGGCTTGCGTCAGGTTGAAGCTCAAAGAACAGAAGGTAAAACACTACCTGCAAAAACAATGGGGTACTTAACGAAGTTTAAACAACAGTATTTTACTTCTAGAGGTTACGCAACACCACTGTTGTTTGAAGCATTAATGAACTCAAAGTTCTCACAAAAACAACTTATAACGGCTGCTGAAAACACAGCAAACAGATTAAACATTGCCTTGCGGTCTGCGGGCAATGACCCAAAACTTTTAGAAAAAGTCTCTGTTTTAATGGAGTCTGATATTTCCTCAGTATACAGAGTCCGTCCAGAAAAAAGAGTCGCTTACTTTGCAAAGCAACGAAAGATTCCAGAAGACGTAGCCGCAGAAATTTTAGAGAGTCGAACACTAATTGACGGCCTTTCTACAAAAATCTTAAACACAAAAGGTTTCACAGACGAAGCAAAAGAAGCTATTCAAAAGAATATAGGAACGTATTTACGTAAGTCGTATAAAGCCTACGAAGACCCCGGATATGTCCCAACAACTGTAGTTCAAGAGCGGGCAAAAAACTATATGGTTGGTGGTATTGTAGCTGACGCTGCTGCTAAAGCTGCTTCAAAGGGTCAAACGCTTACCGAAGCTCAAATGACCGCTATTACTAAAAAAGCAAATGCAAAAGCTGACATAGAAATTGAAGAGCTGTTGGGTAACACAGATGAAATTGTAGACTATATGGCCCAAGTTCAAAGAGTAGGAAAGTTTTACAAAAGAAATGAAAGTCTGGCCCCAGAGATCAAAGAGTTATTAGGTGAAATTAAAACACCTACAGACAGTTTAATTATTTCTGTTGCTAAAGCTTCACGTATTTTAGAAATGCAAAATTTTTATAATGCTGCTAATCAACTGGGCAAGGGAAACTATATTCTTGAGGCTGATACCGCTCTTACACGCGGAGGTAGATACACAGAAACTATAACAGGGACTAACTCAATACTTGATGGTAAAAAAACCACTCCCGAAATTGCTATGTTTTTAGCTAGAAAAGAAGAAAGCTATAAATTTTTAGAAGCAGACAACGCTGTAATTAATGGTTATAAGTACTACATTGGAGTAAAAGGCTTAACACAGTCAATGAAAACAACATATAGTCACACAACACACGTTCGTAACGTAGTGGGTGGTTATCAGTTTGGTTTGGCTAACGGCAGAATACTTTCTCATTTAAGTGTAAGCGGAGAAGACAGCGCATACAAAGTTTTAAAAAATAAAATATATAATAAGAAAGGAAAAATTAATCAACTAGAACTAGATAAAGTATACGAAGAATATTTAGGCTTGGGTATTATAAATACTTCTGTGAACGTAAATCAATTTAGAGCTATGATGGATACTGGTTTTGATCAGGGATTACCTAAAACTCTACTACCTTTAGAAAAAACAATTAAAGGCAGCGAAGGCGCAATAAAAACAGCGCAGAAAATAAGTAAATCTAAAGCTTACGATGCAGTTATTAATAAACCTAACGAACTATATATGGGTTCAGATGACTTTTTTAAAATTGGAGCTTATGAAGCAGAGCTAAAAACTTTGCGAGAGGCTTTTCCTAACGCTTCTGAGAATTTGTTAAAGCAGCAGGCAGCTAAAATTGTTCGGGACACGATGCCTAACTATGATCAAATTCCAAAGGGCATTAAAGCAATGCGTAATTTGCCTTTAGGGAACTTTGTAGCTTTCCCTGCTGAAATTGTCAGAACAAGCGCACACATTCTTAAACAATCGGGTAAAGAAATAAACTCTGGTAATTCAACTCTACGTCAAAGAGGGCTTGAACGTCTAGCGGGTTTCGTAACTACGCAAGTAGGCTTTGGAACTGTAGCTAAGTTTTCACACGACATGATGGGCTTCTCTGATCAAGATGTAGAAGATCGTAGGTTGCTTACTTCAGGGCCGTACAGCAGCGGTCACGATATGATATACATGCGAAACGATGATGGAGATGTATATAAATTAAATACCCAATATTTGAACTCGTACTACAGTTTATTAGCTCCTGTTCGTGCGGCTTATGATGAAATCCAATCTGGCCGTCTTAAAGGACAAGCACTAAACACTTATATAGACGATGCTGTTGTAGCAGCTATATACGAGTTCACTAAACCATATATAACAGAATCAATGTCAGCAGGGCCGCTGAAATCGTTAGCGTTTGGATTTACTAGCGATGATGGTAGAGATTTAGAAGGGCGGCAAATACGAACGGAAAAGGGAGGAATAAAATGGGAAGCAGTTTTAAAGCAGTTTAAGCGGGGGTACGCGCCCGGAAGCTACCTGTCAATTGAAAAACTATTGGAAGCTGAAGCAGGAAAACCTAATGAGTATACATTAGAATACCGCGACCCGTTTTATGAAAGAGTTGCTCAGACAGGCTTTAAATTTGAAAGAGATAACGAAGAAGACTTAGCAAATGGCTTTAAAAACCTTATAAAAGACTACAAACTTTTAGACCGTCAAAACTATTTAGATCGTATTCGTCTGTCAACCACGCCAGAAGAAATCAGAAAAGACTTTTTTGAGACTAATGCTGTTGATTTTCAAACACAGCAGGATTTATATATAGCTGTGCAAGCTGCTGACAGGCAGTTAGGCTCAGTTAAAACAATGTCTTTGTTGATTGATGGTGGAATTCCTGAATCAAAAGTTAAAATAATTTTTGCGGGTGGCTTTGCTCCAGCAGACCTTCCTGAAAATGTGGTGGAGACCGGAGAAGAAACGGTACGGAAACTTAAAACGGAAAAAGAACAAAGCGCGTTCAGGAACAAAATTGTAGAAGCTAAAGAAGAAGTAAACGCGATACACGCAGAGCTGTTTAACTTGTCGTTAGATAATGCCGGAGAATACGCAGATGTAGAGGCCAGACTTAAAGAAAACAGAGAGGGCTTTAAGGTCGGCGGGGTTGTATCTGAGCAGGTTCCTAACGCCCCTATTGAGCCTGACGAGCGTGTCAACAAGCTAACTGGTCTCCCGTACAACGAAGGAGCTGGGCCAGCGTATATGGACGAAGACGATCCCTTACGTATATTAAATATGGCAGCGGGCGGCAGAGTTCAAAAGAGCGCAGGTGGCGCAATACTAAAACTGTTTATAAAAAACACACCTACTCCTAAAGCACCGTTTGTATCTAAAGCAGATGATGTTGTAGTTCCTAAAGTAACAAAAGACAAGAAAGCCTACAAGCCCGCTGTAAATAAAAACGATGCGTTAACTATAAAGGATAGTTTAGACGAAAACGAAACAGTTAAAGTTGTTGATGAGGTGTCTGAAGCAAGCCTTAAAAAACCTTTAGAAATTGAATCCACACCCACCAAGACTGTAAAAGCCTACAAACTTTTTAGAACTGACAAAAATTCAGACGAGCTATATCCTTTATTTGTACACGCTAATAAAGGCGTTCCTCAAAACAAATGGGTTAAAGCAGAAACAGGCGAAAAATCTACTAAAAGTGATAAGCACGTTAAATCTAAATTAGGTGACCTTGCTTATAGACCCGGCTGGCACTCAGGAGATGCACCGACAGCTCAACACATAGGAGGAAAGACAACTAAAGGTTTAAAGAAACCTGATTATCGTCCTGCTAACCAAGTGTGGGCAGAGGTTGATGTTGCTGATGATATTGATTGGCAATCAGAAGCTGTTAGAAGAGCTAAAGTTAAAAAGGACGGAACAATAGAAGCTAAGTCAGCCCATATTACAGATCAAATACCTAATGGCGGTCATTATAAATACAAAACAAATCCAAACATGGTGGGCCAGTGGTTAATTTCTGGAGAAATGCGTGTTAATAAAAAGCTATCTAATTTGGAACACAAGCAAATACAAAAAGACTTAAACGCTCCTGATCTTCCAACTCTTCCTGAAGTTATTGAAACTAAAAATCTAAAACTTGAAGATTTAAATAAGTCAGCAGTAGAAGAGCTGAAAGAATATTATCCCGATGTCTACGAACAATTGTCTAAAGAAAAAAATAAAAAGTTTGACGGCGGTTTAATAGCCAAAGCTTTAGGAATTTCTGACGAAGACCTTGAGTGGGCTAAAAGTCAAGACCAACGATTTGATCCCAAAGGAAAGCTTGATGGAGAGGGAGATGCAGCAAGACATTTAGCTTTAGGTTGGATCACACAGCGCACAGACAACCCAGAACGAGCTTTGCAAGCAGCTAATTTTAGAGAGAACCTTAGCATAACTAGAAAAGATAAGCCGATGGATCAGCACAATAATAATCTGGGAGCCACTATACAAGCGAACACCTATAAAGAAGCTGAAGCAGAAATAGATAGACTAATCAAAGAAAAGAAAGCGGTGTTTATGTCTTCTAAAGAAAGCAACGACCTTAGACCTTATGGATATGCCAAAGGCGGTAAGGTATATAACACACTAAAAAGGAACTGTAGTTAATGACCGAAGAATTTAGATACTTCAAACTCGAAGACTTTAAATGCAAAGAAACAAACGAGAACGGCATAGACCCTAAGTTTGTACACAAGCTAGACCACTTGCGAGAAGCTTGTGGCTTTCCGTTTTACATTACTAGCGGGTATAGAAGTCCCAACCACAGACTAGAAAAGTCTAAACCCAAAGGGCCGGGAACACACGCACAAGGCATTGCGGCTGACATAGCAGTAAACGGAGGCCGTCAGCGTATGCAGCTAGTGCGTCACGCCTGTGCGCTTGGGTTTATTGGCATCGGTGTTGCGAAAGGTTTTATACATGTTGATATGCGAGACGATCACAAGCCTGTTATGTGGTGTTACTAGTGTCTCCTAAGAGATTTCAACACGGTTCAAAGTATGAGGACTGGGACTTAGACGGCGACGGCACCGTAACAGACGCAGAGATACACCAACACCAAGAGATGCTAGACATAGAGCTGCGCGAAGATAAAGCAGACTCTCAAAAGAAAATGGCGTGGGTAGCAATGATCAGCATGTGTATCTACGCTATCTTGCCCTTGTTTCCGTTCATACCAGAAGACCGTTTAGCAACTATAGCTTCACTTTCAGACATGTTGTTCCTATCACAGGCTTCTGTGGTAGGGCTTTACTTTGGCGCAACAGCTTACATGGCAAGGGGAAAATAAATGTTAGAGTCATTGATCGGCCCAGTAGCCGGACTGCTAGATAAATTTATCGAAGACAAAGATACTAAAAACACTTTGGCACACGAGATAGCTACAATGTCGGAGAAACACGCGCAGGAGCTTGCAAAAGGGCAACTAGAAGTCAACAAGGTTGAAGCTGCTTCTAGCTCTATGTTTGTAGCGGGCTGGAGGCCAGCAGTCGGGTGGGTTTGTGTCGCTGGAATGGCCTCAAACTTCATCGTTATCCCCATGACTAACTTTGGACTGGCTCTAGCTTCTTCTGATATAATTATACCGCTCATTGAAACATCTACAATGATGCCAGTACTGATGGGTATGTTAGGTCTTGGAGCTATGCGCTCTGTCGAAAAGGTTCAGAAAGTTTCACGGGAGAAGTAAGATGGCTAAAAAAGCAAAGCCTAAAACTAAATCTAAAGTAAACGAAGCAAACAACTACACTAAGCCAGCAATGCGTAAACGCCTGTTCAACAAGATTAAGGCGGGTACTAAAGGCGGTAAAGCTGGTCAATGGTCTGCGCGTAAAGCTCAGATGTTAGCTAAAGAATACAAATCAGCGGGTGGAGGATACAAGAAATGAAAGTAAAAGCACCGTCAGGTCATCACTGGATGAAGCAGAAAGATGGATCGTTAAAACTTATGAAGCACTCCGGCAAGTTTGTTAAGCATAAAGGCGCAAGCTTGGAGGCCAACTTCCCAGTTCAAAAGGTTCATAAAAAATAATGGCACTTAAAAAATCTCAAAAGTCTCTGAAGGCTTGGACGAAACAGAAATGGCGCACTAAGTCTGGTAAGCCCAGTGCAAAAACAGGTGAAAGGTATCTGCCCGAAAAAGCTATTAAGTCTTTAAGCAAGAAAGAATACGCGGCTACAACCAAAAAGAAACGCGAAGACACCAAGAAGGGCAAGCAGCACAGCAAGCAGCCTAAAAAAGTCGCAGCTAAAACCAGAAAATACAGGAAGAAAACAGCATGATGACTAGAGATGATTACAAGAAAGGCGGCAAGGCTAAGAAGAAAAAAGATTCACGACTAGAGAGGGCTGGAGTTAGTGGTTACAACAAACCGAAACGCACACCAAATCACCCGAAGAAAAGCCATGTGGTTGTGGCAAAAGAGGGAGACAAAGTTAAAACAATCCGTTTCGGAGAACAAGGAGCTAAGACCGCAGGTAAGCCCAAAGCCGGAGAGTCAGAAAGAATGAAGAAGAAACGCGCTAGTTTCAAAGCTCGTCATGCAAAGAACATTAAGAAAGGAAAAATGTCAGCAGCTTATTGGGCAGATCGCGCTAAATGGTAGGGTTGTGGTTCAGGGCATTAAGCTCTTCTTCCAAGAAAGCGTGAAGAGATTCTAGCTTTGGTTTGGCTAGAGATACAATGTTCCTTATTGTTTCTAGCTCCTCGTCCTTAAAAGCCTTATGTAAATCCTTTTCGGGGATGCCGGACATTTCTGTCTCGACAACCCCTTTAGTATTTATTAAGACCTTAAAACCAAGAATGTTAGCTTCAGCCTTAGACAATTTCACAAGCACCACCTACACACGCTAACTCCTGAGAGCCTGTGGTGTTATCTTCTTTTTCAAATTGTTCTAAGTCATTCCAACTAACACCCTGCGGCATCGAAGAAACTAACTCTTTATACTGGTCTTCATTGATGTCCTCATACGGAGCCTGTTGATATACATGGTCACTGACTGGAAGCAAACTGATACCACTACAGAGATCAAAGTTATCCCATATCCACTGTGCTACTTGAAGGAACTCATCGTCCGTATAGTACACAGTAATGCTTGGTTTATGCTCACACCAGTGATTCTGGTAAGCCTTCCAAAGTGCTAACTGCTGCATAGCACCAACGTCACTGACGGTCACAGAAGTTTCTGGAGCCTTCACAGGGAAGCTAAAGACTGATGACGTAGGTGACATAACATCTTGCTCTACTGGGAATCCTTTGTCTTCCATGAAGACTGCAAGCGGGTCTTTCTTATCGCTACGGACTCTGCGAATGTAATGCTTAGAGAAGCGAGGATGGATGCCAGAAGCAGAATCGACAAGCTGAGATACAGTACCGCTTGGCTTAACGCACGTAATAGCCGCAGACTGGTTAATCCCAAGCGATGCAGCCCACTCCTCGTTAGTTTCAATAGCCACTTTCTTAATTTCGTCCAGCCACTTCTCAAGTTTTTCAGGTTCAGCACCGCTCAAAATCCTATGATCCATTATGCCTGTCATGCTTACACCTAACAGAGCTTCTTCTTCAGTATTTCTTTTCCAACAGTTTCGCAAGTATCGGAAATTAGTAAGCGTAGCCTGTAGTGTTCCAATGATAGCAGCCATCTCACACTTCTTCTTTAGAGATGCTAACGTATCGTTCTCACGCACGACAATCTCTGACAGGTTACAGAACTGATTGCTGCGTAAGATAATCTCAGAGCATGGGTTAGTACCAAAGTCCTGCTCAGTATCACGCCTTCCATTACGACCTGCAATCTTCTGTGCTGCTACGCGGCTGAAGATGCCACGCTCACCCGCCTTAGACTCGTACATGTTCTGCATCTCAGTCAAGTAAGACTGAAAGTCAGGCTTCTCAGTGTACGCAACACTGTTGTTCGCTAACGCACGATGGCCCTCATTCCTCCACCAATCACCCGACTTAGCTTTAGACATACGCTGATCAGAAAGATTAGACAGGCTGATCAGGGCTGAGCGTCTAACGCCACCAACCACTACAATATCTGCAATCTTACATACGATGTCGTGACACTCAATAGATGTTAGCTTACGACCATGCGCTTTCTTAAATACTTCAATACAAAAGTTAAACAAATCTATCAGTGGTTCTGGCCCTGAAGCCCGGCCACCGAATGTTTTAAGGCGCTCTCCTGCTCCTCGTACACGGCTCATATCCCACTGTGGTATTTTACCAGCGTACAGCATAGCAATAAGTTCACGGAACGATGAAGCCCAGCCTATCTTACTGTCAGCAACAACAATAGTGCTGTCAGTGGCATGAAAAGTCTCTGCAATCTCAGGCATCTTGTTAATAAAGTTACGCTCAACACTAAACCCTACGCCTGTACCACACATCAGCACGTACATCAGCTCGTCAAAGCTGCGCGGTGAGTCGATATGCAAGTAGCTACAATTAAAACCAGCTACGTTATCTTTATCTAACGCCTCGCCTGCTGTCATCATGCAACGCATTGATGGCATAACTTCTAAATTATATATAGCGTCAAACATCTTGGCACTAGTCTTCTGATCTAGCTGACCGCGATCAACCCAGAAACTTACATAACGGTTGACTGTCTCTTCCCACGTTTCTCGTCTACCTTTATCCGGCATCCATCGTGCATACCTACTCTTGTGTATAAACTGCTGATACTGATCCATTATTCTTTTCCTCTTTGGGGTAATAAACTATTGTTACTGCACGGCACTCAGGGCAGGAAAGCTCTGTCATAATATCATACGCTGCATCTTCTTCACTTATGTCGTGATCACCGTGCCATATAATTTCTGATCTACAGTGCCAGCAATTCATGTTGCTTGTGCTAATAAAGCACCTAATCCAAAACTAATAATACAAACAATTAAAATACCTGCTACCGCTTTTATAGAATACTCCATCAGCTATTTTCCTCTGTCACCATCTTAGTTAATTTATTCAAGTACCAACCAGCCTTCTGCAAGTCCTCTACCTGCTTGCCTTTGTAGTCATAACGCCACAGATACTTCAGGCAGTTGCCCTTGAGGTAGCCCTTAAATGCAACACTAGACATAGACTCTTCAATAGCTTCAATGCACTCTATGTTGCCTGTGTTGTAGTGGGTGGGTTTGTTTACTGCGTCAAGCTCATCTTCCCAAAGCTCTGAGCCTTCATCGTGTGCTGCATGCATCCAAGCCTCCAAGCCTGTCTTTTGTTTAGTAGCTTCACGCTCTTGATAAATAGCGTCTTGGTTTTTCTTTATCATATCTCTAGCCGCGTTCCATTCGGAAGGCGTAGCATCATTTAACCTTGCCATACTTTACCTCGCGTTTACGTTGTTTAAATTTCTTTTTCCTTTCAAACCTGTCTCGCCTTGCATCTTTGCGGCTAACATCAGTCGAAAGTTTCTCTCTTTTTGACATTGATCCAACCATCAGGAATGCTATCCTCACTATACCATGTAAAACCGTTGGCGCTTGCCCACTCACCGTGACTTCTTTTAGTACCATCCTTGCGTCTTTTGGCTTGCGGCATAGGGGCGCTTGGATTAGCAAACAGGAACACCAACTCAGTGTCTTCAGGCAGTGCCTTGTTTATCCAGATGTATTTGCTGAACTCAGCGTAGTCCCAGAATCTTCCTTTTGCTTCTAACAAAACTTTCTTGCCGTCAATTTCTTTTATAAAATCTGGGTGGTAGTTGTGGTCAACGGTGTAAGGAATCTTATCTGTATGAAAGCTCCAACCATCTAAGATACCGCTGTGCAGCTCATACTCCCAGTTAGAATCGTAGCCCGTAACAACATTAGGATTAACTGGACGCGCTCTCCGAGCTTTCCGGTTTGCTTTTTTTATCTTATTCAATGTAGTTCTGCCTTTCTTTTTTCTAGTTCTGTAGACACTAAAAGATTTAAGTTGCTAAGAAACTCTGAATCAATATCACAAATAGAATTGTCCGTATTATAAAGAAAACTTCCTACAGCAATTATCATGGCCTCTATCTCTATGCCTGTCGTTTGTTTGCTTTCCATTGAACCAGCTCCAAGTCTACGTCTTCTACCTTTAAGTGCGGATAAATCCTAAGAAGCTGATTAATCTTCTTAATTATCCACTTAGGATGATAAGCATTCAACATCATTCTACGGTTAGCGTAAATGTGGGTCTGCTCTGGCATGTGATCAGCGTAGTTCTTTATGTTGATCTTCGCGCCCTCTTCTTCAGTGAGGAGAGAACGCAACCAACCGACCAACAGCGTTGAAGCGTGTCTGCGTATTCGTTTAGCTTGTTTATTATTCATAAATATTCTTCTACTTTAGGTTCAACCACAACTTTAGTGAGGTACGTTAGGCCGTTAGAATACTTAAAAGTTCTAAGACCTTGTCCGTCATTAGCATCTTTATGACAGTCATGTTTGTACTTACACCAGTTACAACCCTTTGGAAGTTTCATATTGCCTTTCTTTCCATCAGGTATTGGAGAGTAACAAAGCTCTGGTGCTGTGTCAAGCTCAAGGGCAGGCAGCAGGTTAGTTATCTTAGTGTCTATGTTAGGCTTATCAAGATCATCGGGGATGTACATACACAACTCCCCGCTCTCTTTGTTTAACACTAAGAACCCGCCACCTTCTGTACCTTCTGCCTTCTCGTAACCAGCAAGCTGTCCCAAGTATCCGAAAGGATCGTCCTGTGCAAGTCTACCATCACGAAACTTATTGAATGCAAAGCGCGAGGCGGTCTTAACATCTACCACCTGACCGTTTATTTTACAATCCATGTGGCCGACAACACCCTGAACAACCACTTCCTTCTGCTCGTCTGTAACTTTATGTCCAGCCATACGAACTAACATCAGCACAATCTCTTCAAGGAGATGACCGTACAGAAACTTTATCTGTGTTGCTCCATCAACACCTCCACGACCAGCGGGATCACGTTTCTCATACCACAACTGACGGGAGGGCTTACCTACGTTGGACATACGGACAGTAAAGTTAGTGTCTCTTTTACGAGGCGTTGCCCAAGAAACAAGTGCCTCTCGCATTGCTGCAACAGTACTATCAATCTCTTCTTCGGTTAGCGGAAGGGCTTCTCCTTCAGAGAGCATCTCTAACTTTTGATATATATCAGGAACTACTGTTGATAGACTCATGGGTCTCACCTTTAACTGATTGTATAATTTGTTTTATTTGTTTAGTAGAAGCCTTGAACCACTCGCCTGCTCTCTCGACATCTAGATCAAACAGGGCTTCGTGAGTCAGTTTTTCTGCAACCCTTCTATCTGAGAAGTGCTTACAGTATTCTACTTTAAAATCTCGCAGCGGAGAAGAAGTTTGAAAGGCGCTACACCTGTCATAGGCATCAATAGCCATGCCCACTTTCTTCCAACCGTCCCACGCAGGATTAGATATGATGTACACGTATCCCCCTACAACAGAAGCGTACTTCTCGTTTGTAGTGTACCCAAGATGTCTGGCTATAGTCTTAGGCCCAGCAGTACCAGCAACAACGTGATTCTTTATGCGCTGTCTGTCGTAGCACGTTGTACATTTGTAGTGATGCTTCGGTACAAAAGAAGGATACCAGTTAGTAGATACATCTAACTCAACGCCACACTCTATACAATTTTTAATGTGTTTCACTCCAGTTCTCCCCGACTTTATAGTCTCCACCCAAAGGACAGTTAAGATTTAGTACACGCCCAGCTTCTACAATAGCTTCAACACCTGCTTTACCTACGGCATCGGCATCATCATCGCTACACTCTATCTGCCATTCATCGTGTACGTTAGCTACAAACTTAGCGTCATAGCCTTTGCGTTTAATGTTAGCGTCTAAGAATATCAACGCCTGTTTCATTACAATTGCACCTGCACCTTGCAGCAATGTATTTAACGCTGCGTGTTCAGAGCGTACTGTAAGCCTCCGTCCATCTAATGCTTTAATGTATCCACCCTTTGCTTCTCTTTGTACTCTATCCGTAAGAGATTTAAATGATGGGAGATTATCAAAGAAGCGTTGTCTAAGTCCTTTGCCAGCTTCTCTACCTCTTCCAGCCACTGATCCAAGTTTCGCATCTCCTGCTCCGTATAGGAGGGCATAGATGAAAGTTTTTGCCTGACTTCTTGATTCAAGTCCAGCAAGTTTTTGATTAGCGGTGTGTATGTCTCCGTTAAGGATTTCATTGGTGTAGCCCTCGTCATTTAAGTAGTGTGCTAACATCCGTAACTCTAACCCTGAAGCATCAATACCTACCAGCTTGTAACCCTTCGGTACTGTCCAACAAGACCTACAGTCTACACCATATGGTGAGGTACTACTTGGGATTTGAGCCATGTTAGGGTGGGAGTGTGTCATTCTAGATGTCACCGCACCGTTAGGGTTAACGTAACCGTGTACCCTACCAGTAGAATCATTTAGTTCTTTGATCCAGCTTTTAGTCTGAGCCAAACGCTTTTGTAGCATCAAGTAATTAGCGATCATAGCGGCTTGCGGTATGCCTTTAACTCTATTCAGCGTAGCTTCATCAACTATGGGCTGGCCTGTGGGTGTATGTTTCTTAGGCTTCCAGCCAAAGTTAATCAGGTACTCGCCTATTTGTTTCCTTGAACCTAAGTTAAAAGGTGTTTCGGTTCTACGCTCAATTGGTTTTGGGTTCTGGTGTATCTTTAACTTATCGTATTCTTCTTCTGTCAGGCGGGTTCCATTCCCATGTTGGTCTGTTGCTGTCTTAGCTAATGCTCCGACTGCTGTAAACTTAGGTGTCAGTACCTGAATAGTTACAGTCGGCTTGAACTCTTCTTGAACCTCCTGCTCCAGATCATGCAGCTTAGTTTCAAACATAGCCATAAGGCTCATTACTTTTTCAACGTCTAACAAGAACCCGTTAGTTCTTTGCTGATCAATAATGCCCGCTACTGCGTGTTCAATCTTTACTGAAGCGGGCGAGAACCCACGGCTCTCAATCTTCAAAGCATCATAAACTTTGCGGTTCAGAAGCACATCACGCTTACAGTACTCCAACATCTCTGGCGTGTAGCATTCCCATGCGTCCTCTTGCTCTCCAAAGTCACCCTTCGTAAATCCCAGACGGTAGCCCCAGCCCTCAAGCCCGTGGTTTCCCTCGCGGGTAGGCTTGAACAAGCGGGAGAGTACAAGGGTATCTACTATCTTTTTATTTGTAAGATCAAGCCCCGCTATCCTTTCTACAACAGGAATATCATAGCCAATAATATTATGTCCTATCAGCTTGTCGGCTGACTGCAACATTGCATAGCCTTCGTCTAGCTGTGTGTTGTCAAACGTAAACACATCCTTTGTGTCTACGTCTTGTGCAACAATACAGAATATTTTATCAGGCTCAAGGCCGTTAGCTTCTATATCAAATATTAAATTACTCATGGTTATTACTCCGCTCATCTTTTAGCATGGTTTCATAGTACTCCTGAACAGCATCAAACTCTACAGCCAGAGACATACCAAGTTCTGTGTACCACGCCCAAGCCTTAGCGCCTTCTGGCCTAAAAAGTGTCTTATCTATATGCTTTTCAAAGCCCTTTATCATAGTTCTATCTCCGCAGTCAATTCGTCAGGGTCTTCAAGCATCATCTCTCGTAGCCGTCCCGAATCCTGCTCATACATTAAGCTACATGCTACCCCCACATCGCCAGTATATCTAGACTTCAACACCCTGACCTTTGTGGTGGACGCTTCGATGGCATCCTCTGATTGCTGATTGCGCTCCAAAGATATCACGCAGTCGGATAGCTGGGCGATACTCTGAGAACCTCTGAGGTGTGATAGCCCTGTCTCAATACCGTTCTCGTGTCCACGGTTACCCTCAACTCTACGCAAGTGAGAGACCAGTATCATGCCACAGCCTGTCTCTTCTACCAGTGTTCTGAGTCGGTGCATAATCCCATCAATAGCTTTGCGCTCATCATTCTCCAATGTAGATAGCACTAACATGTGGAGGTGATCAACAACAATCCACTTACAGTCCAGACCTATGATCATGTACCGCAGCTTACTGAAGATGTCATCAATGTTATTGACACCGTGGTGGGCATGAATCCAAACCCGCCCTTCGTTCTCACCCATGAAGACCCGTTTAAAATAACCGTCTAGCTGTTCATCGGTGTGCTGTGCCTTAACGCTGTCGAGATGTAGCTTGGCGTTGGCCTCTACTGCCATGATACCTTCAGCGGTGCGAGACCAGTTCTCCTCCAACGCCACCACCCCCACGTTATCTTCGGTATGCTCAATCAACCAGTGTTCTATCTCTCGCGTCACAGAAGACTTGCCCAGCCCTGTTCCTCCAGTAAGAGTAACTAACTCACCAGATCGTAGACCTTCCAGCTTTCTGTTTAGACCGAACCACGGATATGGGATGGCCTGCTTCTTGTTGTTGCGTAGTTCCTGATAGGCTGTTAGCTGATCAGAAAGATTCAACACGCCAGAAGGCGTATAGACTTTTGAATCCCAGAAACAACTGACGTATGCAGAGTGTCTACCCTGACGCAGCATATCGTTAGCGTCCTTGTAATCTTCAGGTAACCGCATGATCTTGGCTTTGCCCGGAGTCAATAGCTTCGCCACCTCAATGGCTGCTTCCTTACCCTGCTTGTCGTTGTCAAAATTAATAACTACTGAATCGAATGATTCAAGATACTCTAGATTATCTTTAACGTCACGGACTCCACCGTGCGCCCCAGATTTTATTGATACGGCAGGCCACTTACTACCCATCAGTTCGTATGCTGCCATAGCATCACACTCACCTTCAGTCAGGGTAATAAACTTACCGCCAGATTTGAACAGGTTTTCTCCGAACAGTCCCGACTCTTTAGCAGAGCCTGACCATGCAAAAGTCTTGTCCGGCTTTCGTATTTTAGTTGCGGAAAGCTCATGCCCGTTGTAGTACGGGTAGTGGTGGTTCGTTACCTTACCGTTGATTACTGTACATTTAACGCCAAACTTCTTGGCTGTTGCTAGACTTATTTTTCTGTCAGTTAACTCAACAAAAGAAGTCGAGTTGCTATATGATGGAGCGGTGTAATTATCCATCTTCTTGTTCCTCTGATACACTTCAAATTCCGTTACTGTATCTGGTTGGTGTACTTCCGATGTACTGTCTGGTTTAAAATATTCGTTACAGCTAAAACAAAATGTCGATCCGTCCTCGTTCAGTGAAGCAGCATCGCTACTGCCACACTTCTCGCACGGTTGGTGAGTCTTTACAAAGGCCATGATTATTCCTCATTGTTAGCCACGATTGCCTCGTCCGTTAGATGTGTTTCCATTACTTCTAGCATTCGTACTTGAGCGGCAGAGAGTATAACTAAATTAGTTTTAGCCGCATCAATGTCTTTTCTCAAAATAGAAAGGACAGAGAAAATTCCCTGCCCTTCCTTTGAGAGTTTACTAACATCATATTTGATGTCGTTGAACTCAATAGTTTTCATTACAGCTCATCCTCCATTTCGCTATCCATAGAATCAAACTCAGAGCCATCGGGAGAGCCAACCTCAATCAGGTCAATCACCTGCATTGCCTGAAAGTCTAGACCCTTAAAGGTCTTACCTTTCCACTCAGACTCCCACTCTTTGTACTGCACACGCACACTGGAACCATTACCAATACGAGCATCCAGCGGATTCTTGTGCTTGTCCACAAGCTTTGGTGCAGGGCGCACCATACCATTCGGGCCATTGACTTTACGCTTGATAACAATTGCTGGCCCCTCGTCCATCTGCTTGATCGTGAATCCACGAGACTCAAAGTCTTGAGCAACTGCTGAATCAACTACTAAGTTAACTGAGTAGACAGGTTCAAACGTGGTGTTGGGGGTTGTAACTGAAGCCCAGAAAGCTTCGCCTTGTAGTATTGCCATTTTAAAATACCTATGTTGGTTGAAAGAAATTGAAATTTAACAGGTTCGGATATGCTTGTCAAGCCGAACCACTAACAGCAGAATTAAATCCATCGTACTCTGCTCGTTCTATTATGAATTGTACGACATCCTTTTCGTTCACGTTGTAAATACCACAGGTGGTACTCAGAGCCACACCGCTTTCTGTTACATCTATTGCGGCCTTTGCTACAGACATGGCTAGAGTACAGGGGTTGCCACTTAAAGTCTGTTGAAAAAACGATTCAGTCATAACTGCATCCTCTATATTAAAGAATAAACCACCACTGTTAACACCACGCCCGATGCAAATATTAAAACATTACGAGCAGCTAGTGTCAGCCTGTGGTTAAAACGCTGTACCGCCCTATCAAGTACCAGCGTCACCTGAATCTTTAAACCTATCCAGATTTTTAAGCAGCCCGACTTCATCAAGCTTATCTTTTCTTCTATCTTCTTGTTCATCAAGTACTCCTTTTAGTTGGGTTCTAAATATCTTATCAAAGTTACTACTATAAGCTTCTTTATTTTTAACACGCGACCTGTCGCCTTTGCCGCCATGACTTGCTTCACTCATATTAATTCTCTGGTAAGTAGCACCGACCATAACTGATCAGCGAGAACGGAAGGGATATTAAAATCCCTTCGAACTCTGCAACCTCTAGTGTAGCCGGTTCATTTTCCCTGCTAATCCAAACAGGGCGTGAATTAGAAAACTCTATGTCTACACCTACACCATTTCTAAACTCAATGGTTAAGCTTGCGCCAAAGAAATCTCTAGTCATTACGCCACCTTCCGCATGTATTCGTTGGAGCGCACAGCTTTGCGTATCAACTCCTGACGATCATGTTGGATGGACGCTATGTTATTAACAGTCTTCTGCGTACTACTACCCGCATGGGTTGACCAATCAGTCAGGGCATTGTATGCCGCCCAGTAGTTAGCGCCCAACCGCTTGCGGTAAACGGTGTCGTATTTGTTCCAGATATATTCTAAAGTCTTGTTGCGCTTTGGTAGTCGATCAAACACATCCTCAACCGTCCAACAATTAGTCTGTATCTTATCAACAGCTTTAGCATTAATAGCTTTAACAAATAATTTAAAAGCCTCCACATCTGTACACACAGTGTTAGACCACTGATCCCACAGCTCCCGCTCGTTCTCAAACACGCGGAGGGCTTTAGTAATCATGCGACCACCGTGTTCAATGTCTAAAGACCGTGTGTGTTTAGCTTTATACACTGCCACCTCACCGCCCACGAACACCTGTAAGTTTGTACAAGCGTGTTGGACAGCAGCGGCACTAAACATAAACGGCCATGTCCCATCACACGATGTGATAGCTAACAGGCTCAGAGCCGCATGATCACCATCAGCAGTTTGATACGTGTGTTCGGGCAGCTTGTATTGAACAAAGGCTCTAGCCCCATCGTGAGATGTACGGATTGTTTCCTGCATATTTCCTAGCGATAGATCGGAACGCTCAAGAATATCACGAGCCACCGCGATCATACTCTTCGGGGCAACAGGTTTGTAACCATGACCATGTATACCTAACTCTTGACCTGTGTCTGTACGATAGATAACAGACTTGGAGCTGATATGATAATCACTCTCTGAAACTAACGGCCCCTTGTACCTCAACGCCTCTACCTCTATATCAAAGTCGGCTGAACCATAACCCCCAGCCCTGATGGTTTGTAGTGCTGTGTTGTTTTGAAACATCGGTAATACTTTACTCATTTGGATTCTCCAGTTATTGAGTTGACATCTTACATAAATAAAATAGTTTTGTCAAGTGCTATATTTATATCTGCTTATAACAAATAACACTTGACAACATTTAACACCTCGTTACAATAGCCTTATAAGGCCAGTAACAATCTTCTACAAGCTTACTAGCTCCCTATTACAATCTTCAGGTATATCTTCTAGTGGTTGTACAAAGTTATCTTCTAAATCTTTAAAGGTTATTAAGTCTTTAAAGCATCTCAAACACAACTGTTCACTATACCTATGATCGTAATAATCTTTTAAACACATAGAACAATTAATAACTCTACCAACTTTATCTGCTCTAATCATTGAGCTTCCACTCCATGTTAAACACATTAGGAAAGAACTCTCGGTTCCACTCCGCGTTATCTAACAACCTAACCCACACTCGACCAGAACTAGATGGCTTGTGTGGAGGAGTGCCGCCTTCAATTACCCAAGCCTCCCCGTCACGAGTACGGGTCAGCTCTTTGGTTTCTACAGCCTGTTTAGTTTCTGTGTGGACTAACGTCCAGCCTTGTTTAACTATCTTCATTTTCAATCTCCAGTGTTAATGCCTTGTGAGCCTTGTTGAGAAGACGCATCTCGCCTCTTAAAACACTGGCTCCACGATCACTCAACTCTAAGTTATTTAAATCGTCTAGCACTCCTTCAAGTGCCACCGCGACTAACTCGCGTAAGATTTTGTTCTCGCTTATTTCTCTAGTTGTCATTACAATTTTCTCCTTAACCATTTATCTGATAAAACTTCTTGACTATGCTCCAACCTATCTGCAAGAGCAGGCGGTACATACTTCTTTAGCATACGATCACTGACATGTGTGTATCGCGCCAGCTTAGAATGCAACCTCTTATAACTCAGACCAGAAGCCTGTGCGTACTCAAAAGCCGTATAGCTTTCGCCAGTTACTAGCTTGGGGTGAGTACCCCTAAACTCCAGCCGCCTTGTGTTCTTCTTTGATCCCATCATCTTTGGGTTCTCCTAAATAAGTTATGATGTAGTATGGGCTATACACCTGCCCAACCTTGTGTGCATCTTCTAGTGTTGAGGCGTACTGAGTACACCCCGATTCATCCCAATCAATTGCCCACATAGCTATCTCTCCACCGTTACTTTAAAGTCTACCGCATCTATCTCAGTGCGAACTGCGTCAACAACGAAGTATCCTAAGCTGTCTCTGAGGTTGCGTTCGATCTCATCGGTATCTATTTCGGCATCGCCTGATTGAGACTCAAGTTCATCTATACGACACTCTTGATCGTCAATACGATTATCAGCACTCGCAGCTATGCTTTGAGCTTCTTCAGCATTAGCCAGAGCATCATCAGCCGTAGACTCAATAATATCTAGACGCTCAGTCAGGGTCACCATATCTTCAACACCTGTAGAATTTTCTAAAGTGAGTATTTTTCTCTCCAACTCTGCAATTCTATTAGCGTCACGAACATGGAGTTCTTCCATTTGTTTAACATCATGCATAAGTTGGGCTATCTTCATCCACTTAGGATTATCTTTCTCCGAGGATTCTATCTTCGCCATTACTCTATCATCTATCCACGATTCTACTGCTTCGATTAAAGTTTTCATAATATCTATACCTTTTTTATTTCATTTTTAAAGAATGGGAACACATACTTTATCCAACAATCTGCACAAAGATACTGCCCCTTAGTTTTTACATCCGCTTTGTTACCACACTTACATTTTGTCATAGCTGTTACCAGTCAATTTTTAGTACTGCCTTTAGTGCCGACTCATAAGACCTAAACAACGGGGTGCTATAGTCATCTTGGCTAACGTAATAGCTATTTTCTATTGGCTCATGGGTGCGCCACGTTTCTTTACTAACTCCATGAACATGATACATCGGCACAGTTTTGCCTCTGTCATACACTCTTACAAGATCAATTGATATGCTCATAATACACCTTTAGTTATAAGTAATTATAAAATTATGTGACCCGAATCGGCACGGTGGGTCAGCCCGCTTTCATAGGATGTAGGAATCACCCTGCCTGTAAAGATTGCACGAGCGAGGTAGTAATCCCATTCTTCTGGGTAGTCACTCAACTCATGGGCTGCCTGTATACCCGCCAGCTCGCTGTCACTGACAACCTTCGAGGCATTGCATACGCTGTCAGTCCCGTGTATGCCCTGACGTAGTGTTTGAAACACGCGACAGCCTTGTAATTTAAATGCATTGGCTGCTTGCATATAGCCCATGCCCGCGACATCGTGCAGTAACTGGCGCTCCCACGGCTCGCCACAGTGGGCGCAGTATACATCAAACATGATCCTGATCTCCTTCTGGGTTAATTAGTGTGGCGGCTCGCTCCAATAGACAGCACGCGTCCTCAACATTCCACATCTCTTGTAGCTCATCATCTACATCGTCACGGCTTACCCACTTAATGCGTAGGTCATCGTGAAAATCTTCTAGCTCAGAGCGTAGGTTATCTATGGCTATCGCCAGCTTTTCTCTTTTACTTGTCATGGTCTTCATTCCTTATGAGTAGTTATAACTATTGAGCTTACCCGCCCACCGCAATCACATCGGGATCAACAACGAACCCGCTCGTATCTTTTTTGGCCTTACCTTTTGCCAGTAACCCGACCACCACATGACCTGACCGTAGGTTATCCAGATCGCTTTTGTCCCCGTCAATAACTTCGCGCCCCATAAAATGGGTGGGTAGTCGCTTGTGGAACACTACAGCCATCGGGTAGCCGTCCGGCATTTGCTCTACCTGCTTACGATAGGACGGCACACCGCTATAACTAAACATTAGTTTGTAGTTTGCGGGCGTTTTGCCTAATCTTTTTACCCGTTTTGTGTAGTCGTAAAACTTCAGGTCTGGAAAATCCTGCGGGATTTGGTGGTTCTCCCACGCAATATCGCTAATGGTATTGAGTCGCACCACGCCCACCGATCCGGTACGCTTGCAAAGTTTAGCAAAGTTAGATAACTCTGCGCGTAGTTGTGCTAAAAAACCTTTCTGATCGTTCAAGTAATACTCTGTTTTAGCTTTGCGTCCGGCTTCAACATTACTAAAAACGCCCATACCTGCCGACTTTAAACAAGCTTCCATGCAACCTGCGGCCTTACTTCCTGCACAAATAACATGGTTAGGATACAGTGATAGCGATGCTACCCGCGTTTGCACCTTTTCTTTCTTTTGAGTTTTAGCAATTTTGGTATTGCTTGCACTTGTAGATAGTAATTTCATTGTCTCGATTCCTATAATTAGTTATAAGCATTTAGTTTTCTGAGACCCTATAACTCACAGGCATGCGCGGGGTTCCGCATGTTATTCCTGCAAGTTATTTGTGCGCGCAATTGTTCCGCGTAGGGTTTCGGCCAGTAACTAGCTGGCCTCATCAGTCAGAATTTATTTTCCTTATAATTAGTTATAGATTGCCGAATAGGACGGCATATGTGCCAATAAAACCGAACGCAAGTACCCCAAGCATGGTTAAACCTTCAAAAATTGAACGCTTAAAATCACGCTGGCGATTCATTCGCTCCCAGTCTTTTTGTCGCAGGTATTTATGCGCGGACTCAATCCCCGCATCGCGTATATCGTTTTCGTTTTTCATAATATCATCCTTTTTTAGTTTAAAAGCTTACCACTAAAACCCACCATTTAAGATGGGCTTTATGGTAGTCCTTTATTTATAGGCTGGCGGCTAGTTTAGCGATAGCGAATTTTAGCGCGCTAGTCGCGGCTACATCTTTTGACTTTGCGAGCAGCTCGCGCAATATTTCAAGATGCGATTCTAACTCTATTTCAGCTTTTGACGGCGCAGCTTTGCTGGTAATTGCGGAACCTTCACCATCGCCACCACCATTACCGCCCTTATTACGCGGCTTTACTTCCACCAATTCGCCATCTTTGACTGTAAGGGCGAGCGGATTTTCTTCACCGTTAGCTTTTTTAACTCGCTTTGAAAGCGTATTAAATTGAGTCCGAATTGATGCCAATGCTTTTTCGTTGTGATGCAACGCATCCCAAAGCTTTTCCAATTGCCTGCGCGCTTCAATACTTTTGTGAATCACTACAGCTTCAAAAGCTTCAATTAATGCCTCCTGCATTTTTCCTTTGTTGTTAACTCCGGCTACCCATCCCTTTGCAAGTGTAGGTATAGTTTTTTCGTTCAGTAATAAAGTAGTCATAATCTGTTTCCCTTATAAGTAAATATAAATAAAAATTAATTTGTTTTTACAACATGCCTAATATAGTTGATTGCAAGAAAAATATCTAATTTTTAAAATGACCAAAAACCAATAATCGGTCACATAGCATTTTAAACCTGTATAAAAGGAACGGGCGCGCGAATACACCAAGTAAACTCGGTAGTCAATAGAATATAGAAAAATAATTATGACCAGATAGCTGAAATGGGGTCTAAGCCATTTAAAAGCTTTATAGATAGCAGGGAGCGGGTATTGCTTAAAGTCCCTTAAACCGCTTTATATTGGCAATCTAGATATTTTTTGGATGGTTGCTGTTATATATAGCTAAACTATTGAAATTATAGGGGCTTTATAGTTTTTAGCTATTAGACTTTAAAAGTCTTGAAGTCTTTACAGATTAGTAAACTAGAATGCAAGCTTTTTCTGTGACTCTAAAGACTTCAAAGATTTTTTAGTTTTCTATTGTTTTTTGGGCTGGTATCTGGTAGGGCTTTGGAGTCTTTTGAGATTTTTTAGACTATAAATAGTAGGACGATGGGGCGGGCAGGTGACCGTACCCCCTCCCCCCTATATATATACATTCATATACATTTTGAAGAAGAAACGGATGTAAACCTGATAGCGCCGCAGCTTTAAAGTCTTCAAAGGCTAATCACAATCTATACCGCTTGTAGCAGGACGCTTAAAAGCGGAGATACAGATAAAGAAGACAGGGATGATGATAATATCTATATATAACCCCGGTGGGCTTAATGTCTATTATAGGACTAGAATCACAATCTGTCAAGTATTATTTCATTTATTTGCAGAAACTACTTGACAAACCTGCATTTTAGTCCTATAATGTATATATAATATAACTAAACGCTATATACTATGAGCAAGAAAGAA
>VMHT01131767.1_pt1 | contig 33191 bp, 36 predicted proteins | sample 4693611 | NCBI WGS metagenome assembly VMHT01 (sample SAMN12280063, study PRJNA550983) | marine metagenome | isolation source: seawater sampled from same location over 5 years 0.02-0.2 micron viral filtrate | place: USA: collected off the coast of southern California halfway between the port... ...
CAATGCCGACCCACAATGCCGACCCACAATGCCAATAAGCCGCGCCATAAAGCGATATGGCGTTTGACGGCTGAAACGCCTATATAGGCACAATGAACCAAAACACCTCCATCGCCTTTACCAAAATGAATGGGCTGGGCAATGATTTCGTCATTATTGACGCGCGCGACACGGGGCTGACCCTTGCGCCCGATGCGGTGCGCCGTCTGGCAGCCCGCGACAATGCCGATACCAAAGGCTGCGACCAGCTTTTGGTGCTTCACGCGCCGCGCCAAAATGGCGATGTGTTTATGCAAATTTTTAACGCCGATGGCAGCGAGGTCGAGGCCTGCGGCAATGGCACACGCGCCGTGGCAGCCTTTATGGCGCGTCTTGGCCAAGACAAAACCGTCATTGAAACATTGGGCGGGGCTTTGGCCTGTCAAAGTCAAAGTCAAACCCAAAGCCAAGGAGCGGCGGCGCGCGCCGAGGTGAACATGCCGCTGCCGCAAATCGGTGCCGCTTTGCGCCTGCATGAAAATCTGCCCGATGCGCTGCCGGTTCATGTCGGCAATCCGCATGGCGTTATTTTTGTCGAGGCCGGCACAGCGGGCATGGCCGCGCAATATGGGTTTCAATTGGAACGCCACAGCGCCTTTCCGCAACGCGCCAATATTAATTTTGCCTGCCTTCAAGGCGATAATCTTATCCGCCTCGACACATGGGAGCGCGGCGTCGGCCTGACCCAAGCCTGCGGCACGGGCGCATGTGCCACGGCCATTGCCGCCATCACCCTTGGGCTTTGCACGCCCGGCGCGGTGACCGTGCGCCCGCCTTATAATCAAGATGATAATGATGCGGATGTGTTGGTGATTGATTATCAACCCGACACGCATCTTTTGATGAGCGGGCCGGTGCAATTTGATTTTGACGGCGAGGCTGCGGCGTGAGCGTGAAGGTTGAAAATTTCGGCTGCCGCCTCAATGCGTTGGAAGGCGATAGCGTCGCGGCTTTGGCCGAAGCGGCGGGGCTGACGGACACCACGATTATTAATGGCTGCGCCGTGACCGGCGAGGCTCTGCGCCAAGCCCGCCAAGCCGCCCGCAAAGCCAAACGCGGCGGCCAAGACGTGATTGTCACCGGCTGCGCCGCACAAACCGATGCCGCCGGTTTTGCCGACATGCCGGAAGTGGACCGGGTTTTGGGCAATGAAGAAAAATTGCGCGCCGCCAGCTATCGCGGCGCAGATTTTGCGGTTGCTGACATTATGCAAAAAACCAAGGCCAGCCCGCTGCCCACAGGGACACAAAACAAAGCCCAAGAAAGAGCCAGAGCTTTTGTGCAAGTGCAAACCGGCTGCGACCATCGCTGCACATTTTGCATCATTCCCTATGGGCGCGGCAATTCGCGTTCCGTGCCGGTTGATGAGGTGGTGACGCGGTGTCGTGACTTGGTTGAGGCGGGCCATCAGGAGCTGGTTCTGACCGGGGTGGATATCACCTCTTACGGGCCGGATATCGGTATTGGCGAAGCCGGGCAATCGGGTTTGGGGCATTTGGTGCGCGCCATATTGGATGGTGTGCCCGCCCTGCCGCGTTTGCGCCTGTCCTCTATTGATGCGGTTGAGATTGATCCAAGCCTGCTCGATATGGTCATTCATGAAACGCGGCTCATGCCGCATTTACATGTCTCGCTGCAAGCCGGTGATGATATGATTTTAAAGCGCATGAAACGCCGCCATAGCCGCGCCGAGGCGGTGGCATTTTGCCAAAAACTGAAAACCGCGCGACCCGATATGGCATTTGGTGCCGATCTCATCGCAGGTTTTCCGACCGAGACCGAGGCGATGTTTGAAAACTCGCTGGCGCTGATTGCCGATTGCGATTTGAGCTTTACCCATGTCTTTCCGTTTTCGCCGCGCCCGAGCACACCGGCAGCGCGCATGCCACAAATTGACGTCGGCACGGTGAAAGCCCGCGCAGCGCGATTGCGCGCCGCCGCGCAACATCAATTGCAAGACTGGCTGCGCCGCCAGCACGGCCAAACCATGTCTGTCTTGGTCGAAAAACCCGGGCAAGGCCGCGCCGAGAATTTTGCCCGCGTCTCCTTTGACGGGGCGCATAAAATCGGCACGCTGGTCAATGTCGCCATTCAAGGCGATGACGGCTTGATGCTTTTGGGAGCGGCAAAATGAGCCTCTGGTCGCGGTTAAAATCCGGATTATCCCGCTCGTCTGAGGCTTTGGGCAGCAGCCTGTCCGGCCTGATGGGCGGTAAAAAATTATCGGCCGAGACATTGGGCGAATTGGAAGACGCGCTGATTATGGCGGATTTGGGCGTGGGCACGGCGGCAAGCATTACCGAAAATTTGCGCGCACGGCGCGACCTTGCCGAATTGGATGATGTCGGCTTGCGCAGCGCATTGGCCGATGAGATGGCCGCGCTCTTGCAGCCTGCCCAACGCGCCTTCACCCTATCGCCGCATAAGCCGCAAGTAATTTTACTGGCCGGTGTCAATGGCGCGGGCAAAACCACAACCATTGGCAAGCTGGCCAAAAAATTTCAAGCCGAGGGCAAATCCGTCATTTTGGCGGCCTGCGATACGTTTCGCGCCGCCGCTTCTGAACAATTACAAGTCTGGGGCGCGCGTGCCAATGTTCCGGTCATTGCCGGAGCGGCGGGCGCCGATGCGGCCGGTCTGGCTTTTCAAGCGCTGGAAAAAGCGCAAGCCGAGGCCATCGATATATTGATGATAGACACGGCGGGTCGCCTGCACTCCAATGATAATCTCATGGCCGAGCTGACCAAAATCATTCGCGTCGTCAAAAAGCTGGACGCCGATGCGCCGCATGAAAGCCTGCTAATACTCGATGCCACGACGGGGCAAAATGCCATTGCCCAAGCCGAGGCGTTTTTGGGCGCTGCGGAAGTGACCGGCCTCATCATGACCAAGCTGGACGGCACGGCGCGCGGCGGCGGACTGGTGCCGATAGCGCAAAAACTTGCCCTGCCGATTTATTTTATCGGCGTTGGCGAACAGGCTGATGATTTGCAAATATTTAATGCCACCGGCTTTGCCCGCGCTTTGGTGGGTCTAGAAAATGAAGAAAATGACGAGAATGAAGCAGAGTAATGGCAAAATTTTTAGAAGATATTGGCCCGCTTTTGGTTTTCTTCGTGCTCAATGCGCGCGGCGCGGCATGGTTTGACCGCCCTGAAAGCGACAGTCTGCTGATGGCCACGGCGGGTTTTATGGCCGCTTTGGCCGCATCGCTCATCGCCAGCTATGCGCGCGGCAGCAAGCCCAATAATATGACATTGGCCTCGGGCGGATTTGTTTTTGTCTTTGGCGGCCTGACGCTTTTTCTGCAAGACGAGACATTCATCAAAATAAAGCCGACCCTTGTCTATCTGCTATTTGCCGGCATTTTGAGCTTTGGCATGCTGCGCGGCAAAAGCTATTTAAAATTGCTTTTGGGCCAAGCCCTCTCCATGGATAAGGCTGGCTGGATGGTGCTGACGCAGCGTTGGGTCTATTTCTTTTTGGCACTGGCCGCGCTGAATGAATTTATTTGGCGCTCTTATACGACCGATATTTGGGTCAATTTCAAAGTCTTTGGCATTTTGCCGCTGACCTTTGCCTTTATGGCCTTGCAAATGCCGCTATTGAAAAAACACGGCGCGCTCGACCTTAAACAGGATTGAAATCATCATTGATTTCCAAATCCTCCCCATGCGGGTGGCACGGGCCGATGATGACTTCCTCCCCCTCAGGGCCATTTTCGCCGGTCCATAGGCGATAGGAAAGCCGCGCAATCGTGCCCAATTCGCGGCCATCCATTTTAAGCCAAACCAAAGGCGCATCGGGGCGCACATCTTCAGCCGCTTGGGCAAAGGCGCTTTCAATGGCAAAGCGCTGCGACACGCCCAGATAGGGCCAGACGATGGAATGATATAAAACCGTCGCCGCGCCTTTGGGGCGTTGCATAATTTGCGCCGCCACCCAACCGGCAGCATCGGCGCGGTCAATTTCCGGCGGGGCTTTATCGGCAATGTCCAGCGCTGCCAATAGCCGCGCGCGGCGTGCGGGCATATCGCCCCAAACCCAGCTTTGCAGCTTCAGCCTTTCTTGCGGATTTTGAATATTGACCGGAAATAAATCGCAACCGCGCCGCGAGGCAATGTCAATTTTTTCACTTAATTGAAGCGGCGTGGCGCGCACATTCGGCCCGCCGCGCCAAGTTGCAGCCAGCGTCAATGGGCTGGTTTCATCACCCCATAAAAGCGTGCCCTCATCCATCGCCAAGCGATAATGAAATTGGTCAAAAAATAAATTCAGTCCGGCGCTCGCCCCCATTTCGCGCAAGCGCAAGGGCAGACCGAGACGTTTGCTGACTTCCGAAAACCCCAAAAGCAACATGGCGGCGCGGCCCGTCTCATTGGTTTGCGGGGCGCTGCGCAAAAACCTGCGCGCCGCCGCTTCCTCGCGCTGAAAGACGCCATCCAAAGCTATTGCCAAATCGGGCCGGTCAGCGGCCTGATACAGGCCGCCGCAACTTTCATAAAACCGCGCCAGATTTTCATCGCCGCTCAGCGCCTGATAATGGGCAAAACCGGCCAGCCGCAGCGGCACATTATCATTGAGCGGGTCGCCCTGCCAGCCGCGCACCAGCTTGGCAATAATGCCGCCACGGTTAAAATTCTCATGACACAGGCCAACCACATCGCGGGTCAGGGGCGAGCCCAGCATGTCGCAGGCATTTTCTTGGGCGTCAAAGGCGGTGCGTAATTTGTCGGTCATGCGCTTTCATTCAGGCTTTTTATCAGCCTCTTCATAACGCGCGCGCAACGCCTCAAAGCCCGGCGTATCGGCCCAATTTTCAGGCTCAGAAAACGGTGTGAAATGCGCTTGGTCGCGGGTTTCATAATAATGCGTCAGCGCATAATAAACCGCCGGAAAAGCCAGCGCGTCCCACGGAATATCCTCCCATGCGACCAGCGCGACCGCCTCGCTTTCCGGCCCAGCCGACACATTTGCCGAGCGCAATTTACCGCGATAAAACATCTGTACTTGCGAAATGCGCGCCACATTATAAATGCCGATTAGTGCATCGGTCTCCACATCGGCATTGGCTTCTTCATGCGCCTCACGCGCCGCGCCCTGCGCCACGGTTTCGCCCTGTTCCATAAATCCGGCGGGCAGCGTCCAAAAACCTTTGCGCGGCTCAATGGCCCGCTTGCACATGAGGATTTTATCCGTGCCGTCTTCATGCCATGTCGCCACCACACCGGCAATGAGCTTGGGATTGACGTAATTAATCAGCCCGCATGTATTGCACACATCGCGCTCGAAACTGTCATCATGCGGCACGGTTTTTGAAAATGAAATATCTTGCGCATAGCTGCGTGATTTATCGCGAAACTGCATGTTGCGCCTCCTTCGAGCTATCCATGAAATAGGGCAAAATCAGCGCGCGCACATCTTCCGGCGTCAATGGCCCGACATGGCGCGCCACAACATGGCCCTGCCCATTAATGATAAAAGTTTCCGGCACACCATAAACGCCAAGGTCAAGCGCGGCTTGCCCGCGCCCGTCAAAGCCAATGGCGCTATAGGGATTGCCCAAGCGATTGAGAAACCGCTTCGCCGCATTGCGCGTGTCTTTATAATTCACCGCATAAATCGGAATCTTGTTTTCCGCCAAAGCCATAAGCTGGGGGTGTTCGACGCGACATGGCGCGCACCAGCTGGCAAACACATTCAGCAAAACCGGCTTGCCGCTTGTCAATATCGCCGTATCAAGCCCCGTGCCACCCTCATAAAGCGGCGGCAGGGTGAAAGCGGGTAGCGGCTTATTCTCATAAGCGCTGTCGAGATTCTCAGGCGGGCCGAGCGTCAGACCCATGGCGAAAAGAGCCAAAAGCAGCCCGCCCAAAAGGGCCGGGCCAAAACGCCAAAACCGGCTCATGCGTCCGCTTTCTTTTTTTCGGCTTTCGCAATATGCGCATCAAGCGCCATAATTTGGGCGCGCGCCATAGATAATTGCCGCAAGCTGACGCTCACCAAGCCGCCCAATAAAACAGCCGTCACACCATAGCTGGCATAAATATAAACATCATACATGTGCCGCCCCCCTTATGCGTTTTCCGATGCGCCCGCACGCGCCCGCACGCGCAGCCTTTGGCGCAACACTTCCATTTGCATGCGGGTCAGTGTGATGGCCAAAAACAGTACCAAAAATGCCGCGCCCATAATCAGCAGCGGATATAAAAAATCAGCATGCAAGGCCGGGCGCGCCAGTCGCGACACGCTGGCCGGTTGATGCAGCGTATTCCACCAATCGACGGAAAATTTCACAATCGGCACATTGATAAAGCCGACAATCGCCAAAATCGCTGCCGCGCGGGCGGCGCGGGTCGGCTCGTCAATCGCCTGCCATAGCGCGATATAGCCGAGATAGATAAAGAATAAGACCAAAACCGAGGTGAGCCGCGCATCCCATACCCACCACGTGCCCCACATGGGTTGGCCCCATAGGCTGCCGGTAATCAGCGCCAATAGGGTGAACACCGCCCCGACCGGCGCGGCGGCGCGCGCCGCCACATGGCCCAAAGGATGGCGAAATATCAAAGCCGTCACGGAAGCGAAAAAGATAAAGCTATAGCCGAACAGCGCCATCCATGCCGCCGGCACATGCACAAACATAATGCGCACCGTATCACCCTGCTGATAATCGGCAGGCACATGGGCGACGCGGTAAAGCCCATAGGCCAACAGCAGCACGGCCAGCGCCCAAAGCGGGCCATGCAGGCGGCTTGCCAAACCCATAAAGCGGGTCGGATTGGCATAAAAAGCCGAAATATTTTCCAGTGCTTTCAACATTTTAAATCCGTTTCATTCCTCCGGCATCTCATTCTAGCGCAGCGCCGCGCGCAGCGCTGCCGCAATGGCAAAAGGCGCGAGCAATAAAGACGCCGCGCTCAGTGCCGCCAAAACACCGAGATAGGCCCCGACATCTACAGCGACATCTACCCCGCCTTGCAATCCGGCGCGCGCCGCCGCCGCGCCGAAAATCAGCACCGGCACATAAAACGGCATGGCGATAAGCACCGTCAACAGACCACCGCGTCGCACGCTGACCGCCAAAGCCGCGCCAATGCCCCCAGCCATCACCAAAGCCGGTGCGCCGCATAACATGGCGGCGACCAAAATCGGCAGACGCGCCGCTTCAATATTCAACAAGAGACCGGCCAATGGCACAGCCGCAATCAACGGCAAAACCAGCGCCACATAATGACCCAATAATTTGGCCAGCACCACGGCCTCGAAAGACAAAGGCACCAGCAACAGGCGGTCCAGCGCGCCATCCTCATAATCGGCCTGAAACAAACGCTCGAGACTGGTCAACAGGCTGATAGCCAGCACCACCCAAAGCAGACCCGGGGCCAAAGCCCGCAATAATTTTAATTCCGGCCCCAGCCCAAACGGCAAAAGCGTGATGGCGATAAACAAAAAACTGACAGCCAAAACGGTTTGCCCATTGCGCCAAGAAAGCCGGATATGCTGGCGGCAAATGGCGGCGAAGATGCGCCTTTGTGTCGTCATATCTGCGCCCCCAAAACAAGCTCGGCATTGGCAAAGCCGAGCGGCTCATGGCTGGCGGCAATAATCATCCCGCCGCTTGCCAAATGAGCTTTCGCCAAAGCGCCCACCAAGGCGCGGCCATCCTCATCCAACGCGGTCATCGGCTCGTCCAAAAGCCAAAGTGGGCGCGGGTCAAGCAAGAGGCGCGCCAAAGTCAGACGGCGTTTTTGCCCGGCTGATAAATCGCCGACATATTGCCAATCGCGTCCGGCCAAACCAAGCCGCGCCGTTAAATCCGCCGCATGGTCTGCGCCCTGTCCGGCCAAAGCCGCCTCATAGGCCAGCGTCTCGCCAATGCTCAGCGCTGCTTTAAGGCCATCCGCATGGCCCAAATAATGCGTATATTTATGCGGGTCGGGGCGGGTTAACGCCCCCGCCGCCAGTGGCAAAAGACCGGCAAGCTGGCGCAATAAAGAAGATTTACCGCTGCCATTGGCCCCACGCACACACAGCGCCTGACCGGATGTCAGATGAAAGAAAACATCCTCAAAAACCAATGCCGCGCCGCGCCGACAGGCCAAGCCCTCGGCCTGGCACTGCGCGTCGCGCGCATGCTGGGTTTTGGAAAACAGGTTTTCAATCTCGGCCATAGATTTAATTATGGCACGAGAATTAGGCCGGTGGGGCAAATTTGGTCAAATCAATGCCCTGCACAGCCGCTTGATATTCTTCCAATGTCGGGGTGCGGCCCAAAATGGTCGATAGAACAACAACCGGCGTTGAGGCCAAAAGCGACTCGCCCGATTTTTCATCGCTATCTTCCACCACGCGGCCTTTAAACAGACGCGTTGAGGTCGCCATCACCGTATCGCCTTTGGCGGCTTTTTCCTGATTGCCCATGCATAAATTACAGCCCGGGCGTTCCAGATAAAGCGTGTTCTCATAGGCCGTGCGCGCTTCTTGCTTGGGCGCGTCATCGTCAAATTCAAAACCGGAATATTTTTGCAAAATTTCCCAATCGCCCTCAGCTTTCAGCTCATCGACAATATTATAAGTCGGCGGGGCAATCACCAGCGGCGCGTTAAACGCAACGCCGCCATTTTCTTTTTCCAAATTGCGGAACATTTGCGCGACAATTTTCATATCGCCCTTATGCACCATGCACGAGCCGATAAAGCCCAAATCGACTTTTTTCTCGGCGCGGTAAAAGGAAATGGGACGGATGGTGTCATGCGTATAGCGTTTGGACACATCGGCATTTTCAACATCCGGATCGGCAATCATCGGCTCATTAATCGCATCGAGACCAACCACGACTTCGGCAAAATATTTTGCATTTTCATCGGGGCTAAGCGCGGGTTTCGTACCGGCGCGAATTTCGCCAATGCGTTTATCGGCAATATCAATCAGGCCTTGCAACATGCGCGCGGCATTATCCATACCCTTATCAATCATGATTTGAATGCGCGCTTTGGCAATTTCCAGCGAACCGATAAGCGTCTCATCATTGGAAATACAAATTGAGGCTTTCGCCTTCATCTCCGCCGTCCAATCGGTAAAGGTAAAGGCTTGGTCGGCCAACAAAGTGCCGATATGCACTTCAATGACGCGGCCTTGGAAAACATTATCGCCAAATTGGTCGAGCATTTGCGCTTGCGTGGCGTGAACCACATCGCGGAAATCCATATAATCGGCCATGCGCCCTTTAAAGGTCACTTTCACCGATTCCGGTATGGGCATGGTCGCCTCACCGGTAGCCAAAGCCAGCGCCACCGTGCCGCTATCGGCGCCAAAAGCCACACCCTTTGACATGCGTGTATGGCTGTCGCCGCCAATAATAATCGCCCAATCATCGACCGTAATATCATTCAGCACTTTATGAATAACATCCGTCATGGCGTGATAATCGCCCTTCGGGTCGCGCGCCGTAATCAGGCCAAATTTATTCATAAAGGCCATCAGGCGCGGCGTATTGGCTTGCGCCTTACTGTCCCAAACCGAGGCCGTGTGACAGCCCGATTGATAAGCGCCATCCACGGTCGGCGATAAGACCGTCGCCGCCATGGCTTCCAATTCTTGCGAGGTCATCAGGCCGGTCGTGTCTTGTGAGCCGACAATATTGACCTTCACGCGCGCATCAGAACCGGCATGGAGCGGCTTATCGGCAGACACGCCCATCGCATTGGCGTTAAAGATTTTCTCTACCGCCGTCAGGCCTTGGCCGTCATGGGTGATTTCTTTGGACGGCGCAAAGACCGATATTTGCTCAACCCCCAAAGTCTCACAGGCAAAGCTTTGCAGTTTTTTGCCAAAGACAATGGCGTAAGAGCCGCCGGCTTTCATAAATTCGACTTTTTGCGGCGTGAAACTATCGGCCATATCGGCCAATTCTTCACTGCCATCTTCATTGTAAAGTTTCGCGGCCTTGCTGTTAATGGTCAGCACCGTGCCGGTTTCAACCGAATATTTTTGTTCCAACACCGCATTGCCGTCATTATTCAAAAGCGGTTTGCCGTCTTCACCGATTTTTTTGACCCAGTTTTTAAGATCCACCCCAATGCCACCGGTCACGCCGACCGTGGTCAGGAAAATCGGGGAAATGCCGTTTGTGCCCGCCACAATCGGGGCAATATTGACAAAAGGCACATAGGGGCTGGCTTGCGTGCCGGTCCATAGCGCCACATTATTGACGCCCGACATGCGCGATGAGCCGACACCCATTGTGCCTTTTTCGGCAATGAGCATGACGCGCTTATCCGGGTGCTGGATTTTCAGCGCTTCAATTTCTTTTTGCGCGGCTTCGGAAATCATGCATTTGCCATGCAGCTCGCGGTCGGAGCGCGAATGGGCCTGATTGCCCGGCGATAATAAATCGGTCGAAATATCACCCTCAGCGGCAATATAAGTGACGACTTTAATCTCTTCGTCAATTTCCGGCAGCTTGGTGAAGAACTCAGCCGCCGCATAGCTTTGCAAAATATCGCCTGCAATCTCATTGCCGGCGTCAAAAGCGGTTTTCAAGCGCGCCGTATCGGCCTCATAAAGAAACACTTGGGTTTTTAAAACCGCCGCCGCTTGGGTGGCAATATCCGCGTCATCCCCCAGCGCGAGGTCAAGCAAGACATCAACCGATGGGCCGCCCTTCATATGCGATAAAAGCTCAAAAGCGAAGCTTTGCGAAATCTCATCAACCGGCGCGTTACCGAGAATAATCTCTTTCAAAAACCCGGCTTTTTCGCCCGCTGCACTGGTTGTGCCGGGCAGCGTATTATAGATGAAATATTCAAGCGATGCGGCGCGATGCGGATTATCGGCTTGCTTAATCTGCGCGATAATTTCGGCCAGCAAATCGCCATCATCAATAGGTTTCGGGCTCAAACCCTGCTGCTTGCGGGTTTCAATATTCTCAAGATAAGCGTCGTAAAGGCTCATAGGGTCGCTCGCTTCTCGCTTGGTGATTTTGGATGGTTTTCACTTACTGCGTCGCCCCACATAAGTCAATTATAACTCAGTGCCACGGCTTCTATTTTGGCCGCTTCAGCCGGATGCGCTAGCGCGTCAAATCTGCTTGCGCGGGCAGTAAAACCGGCGAGCGTTCAGCGGCAAAGCGCATGGCCCAGCCGTCAAAGCGCGCCGTTAAGGCCGCCGCCAAAGCGGTCACTTCAGCGCTCGCCCCGGCTTCTGCCCGGGCGCGCATGCGGCTCCAAATCACCGTCGCCGCACCGACATTTTCATAAGTAATGGATAAACCATCCGCATAGCTGAGGGTGAAAGGCCGCGCCGTTTCAAAATTAATGCTGTCAGCACGTGCCACATCATCGGGGCGTAAGGCTTGAAAGCGGTCAAGCCAGCTTTGCGCTCCGGCCAAAGACCAAGCGTCACCGACGCGGATAAATTTAAATGCGGCCCCGCTCTTATCGCGCGCTTTGCCGAAACGCACTTGCTGCAATTTTTCAGGCGCGTGACGCGGCAGAGACGGGTCTATCCAAGCGGCAGGCTCGGAGTTGCGCGGCAAACGTCCGCGCGCCAGCCATGTCTGGTCACTATCGGCGCGGCGCACATAAAACTGGCGCAATTCAGGCCCGTAATTTTGCACTTGCTGCTTGGCCTCGGCCTCGCTTTGTTGTTCCTTGCCCAATAATAAAGACGCCATTTCAGCGCCCGCCTTATCGGTGACGCGAAAGCGCACAGCCGCCCCGAAATTCTCCGGCACAACCAAGCCGAGTGCGCGATGCCAATCGGCTTTGGCGGTGCGCGCCTCCACCGCTTTTAAATCGGCCAGCGCCAATAATGTCTCATTCACCAATTCATCATTGGCCGGATAGCCCCATCTCTGGTCAAGCGTCCAGCCCTTTGCCCCGCGGCTTAGGGTCAGCGCGCGCGTGCCCGACATGCCCATGCCATGGGTGATGTCGAGTTTTTGGGCATTGGCCAATGTGGCGGCATAAGTGGGCAGCAGGGTTTGCGGCGGCGGCACGGCATTAATGCGGCGCTCCCCAATCAGCGCGATAAACGCCAAGGCGAGGCTGGCAGCCGTGACCAAAGCGAGAGGCCGCAAAATATGCCGCATATCCATCAGGCCGCTCCTTTTTCTTGAGCGTTTTCTTCAGAGGCTTTATCGGCCATATCGACAATCAAGCCACCGGCTTTTTGGGTCGCCAATCTCTGGCGTCTTTGACGCCATGCCAGCAATAAAGCCAGCACCGACATCAGCACCGGCATGATGATGATATTGGCCCAAGTCAAACGCCCTTGCAGGGTTTCAATATCGCGGCGCAAATTACCCTGCACCCGCCGCAATGCTTTGCGCGCCGATAATAATTCAGCGCGATAAGCACTGGCCGCTTCATCAGCCTCGGCCAATTGCGCGCCGCTTTGCTCCAACCGGTCAAGCTCGCTTTGCGCGGCTTCAATCCGGGCCACAAGATTTTGCTGCTCGGCCAAATATTCGGTCTCGGCGGCGCGGCGCAAATTATCAATACGGGTGAAAGGCCGCGCCGCTTTTTCGCGGCCACGCAAAGAAATCAAATCATTCGAACCCATCAGATTCTCAACCGTATTGAGCAGAAACTTGCCATTATCGGCAATCGGCACCCCAAAACGCTGGCCCAGATAATTTTGTTCCGACACCCAAAACCGGTCATCAAAGAAATCACTATCGGCGAAGACAATAATATTGGCCGCATCGGTCGCGGTTTTGTGCTTATCCGCTTGCGCGCGCTCGCCCTTGCTGTTTTCCGCCGCCGGGGGCCCATCGACATAAGCACTGGTCACCGAGCCGGAAATCCGTGCCGCAATGGTGAACGGCGCCTCGCCAATGGCAAAGCGGCGTTGCAACGCATCAGGCGTCGGCGCGGTCAGGACATAATCGCGAGTCATCAGCCCGGCCTCATCAGATGAGGTGACCAGCGGCGTGAATTGCGTGGTCGCCCCCTCAAGCGGGCGCAAAGCCCCGACCGTGCCGATATTCAGTCGGTCAATCGTGCCGGTAATCGGGTCATCGGCATTCATCTCGCCCGGCCCCAAACCCATCCATAAAATATAATCGGTCAAGGCGCGGCGCGCGTCGCGACCGGCGGCGACACGTTGGGCGCGTTTGCGGTCGGCGATAATCATATTCTCGGCCATGGCAACGCCCCATTGGCGCATCAGCAGCGGCATATCCGATTGCTCCGTATAGCCGCGCAGCGGTTCACCATTGGGGCCGGCGGTCATGCTGACCTCGGATTGCGGGTCGATAAACGCAATCACCCGCCCGCCGCGCATGACAAATTGGTCAATCGCATAGGATTGAATATCGCTGAGCGGGCGCGGATGCGCCAAAAGCAGCACATCAATGCGGCTGGGAATACGCACCGTATCGGCGACAATAAATTCCAATTCAAAGCGGTCGGATAATTCAGCGTAAATCAGAAAGGGCTGCGACTGACCGCGCATGGCCGCCATAATGCCGCCCGCGCCCGTATCCAGTGGCAGATTGGAAATAATGCCCAGCACGGGTTTTTCGGGGCGGCCCAAATTATGTAGCATGCGCGCCAAATCATATTCCAAATATTGCTGCCGCTCGGCGGCAAAATAGGGAATAATTTCAACGCTATCGACCAAATTCGTGCCGACAAGGCCGAAATAAACCACCTCGCCCTCGGCCACGGGCCGCGCCACCAGACCTTGCGCCACGGCTTGGTCTTCGGCTTCCGAAAACGGTTCAGGGTCGATAATATCCAATCGCACCTTGCCGTTTGAGGCCATGGTGATTTCTTCCAACATGTCGCGCACACGCTGCGCCTCGACGCGCAAGCCGGGCTGATTGGCGGCAATGTCTTGCGAATAATAAAAAGTGAGCCGCACCGGCTCTTCCAATGCGGCCACAATATTGCGCGTGCCTTGGCTGAGCGTGAACAGGCCGTTTTCGGTCAAATCAAGACGGGCATTTCTGAGCGCCAAATTGGAGAATAAATTAAGACTGACAAAAATAACGCCCAGCAATATCAGCGCCAGCCCATGCGGGCGGCGCGATAGGGCGGTTGATAAGCCCTTTAGGCGAGCGGTCAAGAAAGCGCGCATAAGATTACGCCCCTTCCGCTTTTTTCATATCGACGACAATAATCGTCGCGGTTAAAAACACGCCGATAAGCGAGGCGAAAAACATCACATCGCGCGCATCAATCACGCCGCCGGTAATGGCGCGAAAATGCGTCAAGAGAGAGAAAGTCGCCAATGTCTCAATCAGCGCTTGCGGCGCCCAGCCATCGAAAACTTCCAAAACCAAAGGCGCGCCCGATATGGTGAATAAAAAACACGCCACCACGGAAATAACAAAAGCGATGACCTGATTGCGCGTCAAGGCCGACAAGCAAGAGCCAATGGCGAGATAGCCACCGGCCAGCATGAGCGAGCCTAAATAAGACGCCAGAATGACGCCATTATCAGGGTCACCAAGAAAATTCACGGTCAGCCAAATCGGGAAGGTGAGCGCCAAAGCCAAAGCCGAAAACGCCAAAGCCGCCACATATTTGCCAATCACCACAGCCGTCAGCGGCACGGGCAGGGTCAATAATAATTCAATCGAGCCATTGCGCCGCTCCTCGGCCCAAAGCCGCATGGAAATCGCCGGTAGGAAAAATAAATAAAGCCAGGGATGAAACATGAAGAAGCTGGTTAAATCGGCTTGGCCCATTGAAAAATACGCGCCCAAATAAAATGTCGCCAAGCCATTGGCCAGCAAAAACACAATGATAAAGACAAAGGCCAAGGGCGTCGCAAAATAGCCGCTAAATTCGCGCGCGGTAATGGCCAGCAAAGCCCGCATCATGACGCGTCCTCCTGTTGGGCCGAAAAGAGCGGCGCAGCAGGACGGGCCTTGCCGGTCAAGGCACCAAACACATCATCCAAGCGGCCGGTCTCCAAAGCCAAGGCGCGCGGTGCCAAACCCGCCTCCCCGACACGTGCACGCAAGTCAGCCAGCAAAGCGCCCGGCTCGCTGCCTTTGGACGCAAAAATATGCAGCGTGCTTTCATCGCCCCGCATCACAATCTCGGCGCTGTCATGCGCGACTTTTTGCAATAGGGTTTTCGCGGCGGATAATTTTTCGGTTTCCAAAGTCAGCGACACCGCACCGCTATAGCGCGAGCGCGCCGCCAATTCAGACGGTGTGCCCTCAGCCACAATTTGCCCGCGATCGATAATCATCGCCGCAGCGCAAACCGCATCCACCTCTTCCAAAATATGGGTGGAAATAATAATCGCCTTATCGGCGGCCATATCAGAAATGGCGCGGCGCACTTGAAATTTCTGGTTCGGATCCAACCCATCGGTCGGCTCATCCATCACCAAAACATCGGGGTCATGCACAATGGCTTGCGCCAGCCCGACGCGACGGCGATAGCCTTTTGACAGCGTATCAATCGGTTGGTCGAGCACGCCGTGCAATTCGGTCATCTCAATGGCACGCCCCTCAGCGGCGCGGGCCGCCGCTTTATCAAAGCCGCGAATGCGGGTGATGAATTGTAAAAACGCGCGCGGCGTCATATCCGGCCAAGCCGGTGCGCCTTCGGGCAAATAGCCGAAATGGCGTTGCGCCGCCAACATATCATCGCAAATATCGAGGCCCATAATGCGCGCCGTGCCCGCACTGGGGCGCAAAAAACCGGTAATCATTTTCATGGTGGTGGATTTACCCGCCCCATTCGGCCCCAAAAAACCCATGACCTGACCGCGCTCAACCCGAAAAGACAGGTCAGCCACGGCGGTGAAATCACCGAATTTTTTGACGAGATGATCGACTTCAATCATGTGGTTATTCTCAACGAGCCTCCCAGCCCATAATCGAGCGCGCCATCTCGGCCCGATAGGTGAACCCTACATTTAGGTGAAGCGGCTGGCGCTGGCAATGCGCTTTCTGGCACATCTGAAAAACCGACATAAATCTCTCCTCTCGGGCGCATAATGAAAGCCGACAAAAAATGCCCGACGCGCCAGTCATGGGAGGAGAGAACAAGGCAGCGCGCCGGGCTGGGCTCTTTAAGCCTGTCCCATCATCGCCATGAATGGGACGAGAAAAAGACGTAAATAGGGCAATTTCGGGGCAGGCCAAAACTTGCAATTCACCCGGCAAAGCGTCACCATAGCGTATGAGCAAATCACGCAAATCTCTGGTCATTGACGGCAATGCTTTTGAGCGCGAACGCCGCGCCGCGCAGGCCGCGCCCAAGCGCATTATGTGGACGCGGGACGAGCTGGGCCATTTGCTGAATGTCTATGGCCGCATGGTGGCGGCAGGCCTATGGCGCGATTATGCGATTAATGATGGCCGCGAGGCGGCGTGTTTTTCTGTCTTTCGCCGCGCCAGTGAAGTGCCGCTTTTTCGGATTGATAAAATTCCGGCCTTGCACCGCAAGCAGGGGCAATATGTGCTGCATGCCATGGATGGGCGGATTTTGCGCCGCGGCCACGACCTGCCCGCTTTGATGCGGTTTTTTGACCGCGCCACGCTAAAATTGGTCGATTGACCCGTTCACATAACAGACATTAAAAAACCCGACCCGTTTGCATAACAGGCCGGGTTTTGAAATTTTTGACGCGGTGCGCCTTAGTCCCGATTGCCCAAAAATTGCAGCAGGAATAAGAACATATTGATGAAATCCAAATATAGGCGCAACGCCCCCATAATGGCTTTCTTCTCAGCTATGTCGCGGCTGTCACCGGCATAATAAATCCGCTTAATATCTTGCGTGTCATAGGCCGTCAGACCGGCAAACAGCAAAACGCCAATCACTGAAATGGCGAAATGCATGGCCGGGCTTTGCATGAAAATATTCACGATAGAGGCCAGAATAATGCCGATAAGCCCCATAAACAGGAAAGAGCCCATACCGCTTAAATCGCGCTTGGTGGTGTAGCCATAAAGCGATAATGCGCCGAATGAGGCGGCGGTGATAAGGAATGTCCGCACCACTGAGACGCCGGTAAAGGCCAGCAGCACATAAGACAGCGACAGGCCGGTCATGGCGGCGTAAATCCAGAACGTGGTTTTGGCCGCGCTGGCGCTCATTTTATGCAAGCGGCTGGAGAGATAAATCACCATGCCCAGCGGCGCCAAAACAACCAGCCAAATCAGCGGGGTTTGCGCCAGAGCCACATAAATGCCCGAGGCCGCGCCAATATAGGCGGTGATGGCCGTGGCCAGCAGACCGAGGCCCATATAATTATAAACCTTGGTCATATAAATACGCAGACCCTCGTCAACCGCTTGCGTTTTCGCTTCGGTGGCTTGGGTGGTTTGATTATTCGACCAGTTTTCAGCCATGGTTCATGTCCTCTCGAAATTTCATTTAACTTAATATCGGCACAAATCTTGTCTTTTTCAAGGCGTTTCCGTGCAAAATTATCGGTGACGGCGGTAAAAATCTTATTTTGCGGGCAAAACCGCCTATTCACACCGCCTATTCACTGCGTAAAACCGGTGCCGCCGGAGCGCCCAAAGCCTGATAAGTACCCAAAAGACCCAAACTCACCGTTAAAAAGACCGCGCCCAGCACGGTCATCGCCAATGTTGCGGGTAAAAACACAAATTCAGCCTGCATGGCCCCGGCAATCAGGCCATAAGCCGCCAAACTGCCCGCCGCCGCCGCAATCAGCGCCGCGCCCAGCCCCATTAGCGCATATTCTAGGGCAAAGGCCAGCATGATGCGCGCGCGCGTCGCGCCCAGCACTTTCATCACCACCGCATCATAGACCCGCGCACGGTGACCGCTGGCCATGGCACCGGCCAATACCAAAATACCGGCCAGCATGGTGACCAAGCTCATGGCGCGAATGCCCAGCCCCAAATTATTCAACACATCGCGCATGGTGGCGATGGCTTCCTTGACCCGTATCATGGTCACATTGGGAAAATCACGCGCCATGGTGCGGGCAAAAGCCGCCTCATCTGCCGCGTCCAAGCTCAGCGAGGCGAGATATGTATGCGGCGCATATTTGAGCGGATTGGGCGAAAACACCATGATGAAATTCATGCCCCCCGACGCCCAATCGACAAAACGCAAATTGGCAATCTCGGCTTTCAGCGGCCGACCCAACACATTGACCTCAATCATATCACCGACCGATAGGCCCAATTCACCGGCTTCCTCAGCCGAAAATGACACGAGCGGCGGGCCGTCATAATCTTCCGGCCACCACGCGCCCTCAACAATCTCGCCGCCTTCGGGCGCGCTGGCCGCATAGGTTAGGCCGCGATCGCCGCGCAGCACCCACGCCGCTTCGGGGGCCGGGTCATAATCAGCCGCCGCAATGCCGCGTAATGATAAAACCTGACCGCGCAACATGGCGGCGGTTTCTACCATGCCGAGCGAGCTTTGCGCCTCAGCCAGTTCCAGCACATTGTCGATTTGTTGCGGGCCAATATCGAGCAGGAAAAAACTCGGCGCGCGCTCCGGCAAGTCGCCACTGATTTGCGCGTTAATATTGCCATCAACCATTGAAATGGCCGAGAGCAACGTCACCGATAGGCCGATGGATAACATGACGGCGCGCACCGGAGCTTGCGGACGGGTGATATTGGCCAGCGCCAAACGCAATTCAGGTCGCTTGGGCCGCCCGACCCGCTTGGCCGCCCAGACCAATAAAGCCGCCGCGCCGCGCAAGAGCAGATAAGCCAAAGCCACACCAATGGCGAACCAGAGGGCAACATCGCGGCGTTCAGAAATCAACATGGCCAAACCGCCCAAAGCGACAAAACACGCGCCAATGGCCACCAGATACGGCCAAGGCGGGGCGCGATAACGTTCCGCCGCATCGGCGCGAAACAGTGCCGTGACCGGCGTCAGTTCAACCTGCCCTAATGGCCAAAGGGCAAAAGCTGCGGCGGATAAAAGACCAAACCCCGCCGCCGCCAAAAGCGGTGCCGGATAAAGCCCAATGGCCAGTTCAACCGGCAGCACAGCATTGAATAAAAATTTCACCACGCCCGGGGTCGCCGCGCCCAAAGCCAGCCCGACCGCCAAAGCCACAAGGCTGAGCAGGCTGATTTGCACGGCATAAATGCGAAAGATAAAGCGTCCCGATGCGCCAAGCGCTTTGAGCACGGCAATGGTTTCGCGGCGTCTTTGCAAATAGGCGGTAATCGCATTGCCGACGCCGACGCCGCCCACCACCAAAGCCGTCAGCCCGACCAGAGTGAGAAACAGACCCAGCCGCTCAATAAAGCGGCGCATGGAGGGCGAGGCATCGCTGCGGTCGCGAATGCGCCATCCGGCCAGCGGAAAGGCTTGCGGCGCGGCAAGCGCCACGGCTTTGACGGCGGCATTATCCGCCGTCACCGGCAAGCGCAGGCGATAATGATAATTAATCAGCGCGCCCGGGCGCAGCAAACCGGCGGCTTTTAACGTGTCATGGCTGACCATCAGCCGCGGCGCGAGGGGAAAGCCACCGGCATTGCGGTCGGGCTCTTTGGCAATCACGCCGTTCAGGCGCAGGCTTATCTCGCCCATATGCACGATTGCCCCGGGCGCGAGGGCGAGGCGGTCAAACAGCCCCTGCTCGGCTACCGCCCCATAAATGCCCGCGCGGGTTTGCAGCGCGCCCTCAAGCCCGTCAATCCCCGCCACCAAATCATTCAAAACAACCCGCCCATAAAGCGGATAGACACCATCAACCGCTTTGGCCTCAACCAGCATGGCCGCATCGCTATTTGCGCCATCATCAGCCGGACGCACTTCAGCCGGACGCACCATGGCGCGCATAGTGGCAATCTCTGACACAGTGCCGCGCTGCGCCAACCAGTTTTTTTCCGCTGCCTCACCGGCGCGATGAATGAGGCGAAAATCAATATCGCCGCCCAAAATAGTTTGGCCTTGCGCCACCATGCCGGCCACCAAAGCGGCGGAAAGCGAGCCGACACCGGAAATGGTGAAAATACCCAAAATCAGACAGAGCAGAAAAATGCGAAAACCGGATAAAAAGCCGCCGGTCTTTCCGCCACCGCCATCGCCACGCATTTCGCGCCGCGCCAGCCGCATGGCCAGCCCCCAGCCCAGCTTATGATGGGCAATATCGCCGCGCATCAGACAAGCACCCCGTCGCGCATGGTCAAAGTGCGGTCGCATTTTTGCGCCAAATTGGCGTCATGGGTAATGAGAAACAGGGTTGAATTGCGATTTTTCGCAAGATTTAAAATTAATTGCATAATGCTCTCGCCGGTCGATTGGTCGAGATTGCCGGTCGGCTCATCGGCAAATAAAACCGGCGGGTCGGCCACCATGGCCCGCGCCAAAGCCACGCGCTGTTGTTCTCCGCCCGACATTTGCGCCGGATAATGGTCATGCCTATCGGCCAAACCGACCTCGGCCAAAAGCGCCGCAGCGCGCGCGCGGCAATCCTTCTCGCCCGCCAATTCCAGCGGCAAAGCGGTGTTTTCCAAAGCCGTCATGGTCGGCACGAGATGAAAACTTTGAAACACAATGCCAATATGGCGACGCCGAAACCGCGCCAAATCGTCCTCGCTCATCATGCCATAATCATAATCGGCCACCGCCACGCTGCCGCTTGTCGGGGGTTCCAATCCGGCCAGCACCATCAGCAATGTCGTCTTACCCGAGCCTGACGGGCCGATAAGCCCAACCGTCTCGCCGGCGGCAATGGATAAATCAATGCCGCGAAGTATGTTGACGTCACCGGCGCGACTGGGCAGGGTAACGGTCAAATTTTGGGTCTCAATCATCGCGGATGGTCTTTCCTATATGGCTGTTAAAGCACAAGCAGTTTTGTCCTACATAGAACGCGAAACCGCGTCAAACCCGTTGCAGGCTTTTATCGGCAGGCTCGGTTTGTTTACGCTGTTCACGGCTTTATGGATGAGCTTTATCACAATGGCGCATTCCCAAGAGGCGCAAAACCCGCCAATCCGCCATTTGGTCGCGCTGGGCGACAGTTTGACGGCAGGCTATGGGCTGTCGCCGCAAGACGGTTTTACCGCGCAATTACAAGCCGCGCTGGCGCAAAAAGGCCATCGCGTCATTATTCATAATGGCGGCGTGTCGGGTGATACCAGCGCCGGGGGGCGCGCGCGTTTGGATTGGGTGATTGGCCCTGAAACCGATGCGGTGATTATTGAGCTGGGAGCCAATGATATGTTGCGCGGCATCCCGCCCCAAGTGACGAAAAAAAATCTGCGCGCCATTATTGAGACGCTGAACGCCAAGGGGCTTCCGGTCTTACTGGCGGGCATGTTGGCCGCGCCCAATTTGGGGCCGCAATATGAAGCGCAGTTCAATCAGCTTTATCCGCAGCTTGCCAAACAATATGGCTTGGTGTTTTATCCATTTTTCTTGGACGGCGTGGCCGGTGACCCGACTTTGAATTTGGCGGACCGCATCCACCCCAATCGTGATGGCATTCAAGTCATTGTTAAAAATATTATGCCGAGTGTTGAAACATTATTGGCACGCATCAAACCTTAAGGGAGAGGGACATTATGGAATATCGTCGTTTGGGACATACTGACATTAAAGTCAGTTCTATTTGCTTGGGCACTATGACATGGGGCGAGCAAAATACCGAGGCCGAGGGCCATGAGCAAATGGACTATGCGGTTGAGATGGGCATTAATTTTTTCGATACGGCGGAAATGTATGCCGTGCCGCCAAAGGCCGAGACACAAGGCAAGACTGAAGAAATTATCGGCACATGGTTTCAAAAAACCGGCAAGCGCGAGGATATTATTCTGGCCTCTAAAGTGGCCGGTCGTGCGCCAATGAACTGGCTGCGCGATGATGGCAGCGGCACTGAGCACACGGCGGCGCAAATTCATGAAGCGGTTGATAAAAGTCTGGCGCGCCTGCAAACCGATTATATTGACCTTTATCAATTGCATTGGCCCGACCGCCCCATCCGCATTTTCGGCGGTCTGGGGCATAAGGAAATGGGCGGCGAGATTAACCGCATTGAGGATATTCTCGGCGTGCTGGGTGATATTCAAAAGGCCGGTAAGGTGCGCCATTTCGGCCTGTCCAATGAAACGCCCTGGGGCATTATGAAATTCCTACAGCATCATGAAATGGATAAAGCCCTGCCGCGCATGGTGTCGGTGCAAAATGCCTATAATCTGCTGAACCGGATTTATGAGCTTGGCAGCTCTGAAATTTTTCACCGCGAAGGCGTTGGCCTGCTCGCCTATTCGCCCTTGGCGCAAGGCTATTTGACCGGCAAATATCAAGGCGGCGCAACCCCGCAAGGCTCGCGCAAACAATTATTCGACCGCCTGCAACGCTATGAAGTCGATGGCGCAGAAGAGGCCATTGACGGCTATTTGGCGATTGCAGAAAAATATGGGCTGGATGCCTCGCAACTGGCCAATCAATTTGTCACCACACGCGATTTCGTCACCTCCAATATTATTGGGGCAACCAGCATGGAACAGTTGAAAATGGCCGTGACCAGTGTTGATGTTGAGCTGAGCGATGAGATTTTGGACGAGATTGATAAGGTGCATTTGCGCGCCCCCAATTTATGCCCATAAGCGTTTTTGAAGGAAAAGAGAATGGTTGAGAAATTAAAACCCGCCGAGAAAAAGGCCGCGCTGGCCAAGCTCAAGGGCTGGAAAAAAGTCAGGGGCCGCGAGGCCATTCACAAGACATTTGTCTTTGCTGATTTTAACGCCGCTTTCGCCTGGATGAGCCGCGTCGCCATGCAGGCCGAAAAACTCGACCATCATCCGGAATGGGATAATGTTTATAAAACCGTCAATGTGGTGCTGACCACCCATGATGCGGGCGGGCTATCAGCGCTGGATGTGGCGCTGGCCCGCTTTATGGACAAGACCGCAGGCGCGGCCGGACGCGGAAAATAATGCGCGCGGCCCGCATCCGCTTTGCCGATATTGCGGTATTGGCGTTGCTGGCAGGACTGGCCATTGCTACCGCGCTTTTGCAAAACCGCCATCAACCCATGGCGCTGCACGACCAAGCCATTCGCGCCATTATCGGGGCGCAAATTGAAGCATTTCGCCGCGATGACGAGCTGGCCGCTTTCGGCTTTGCCGCGCCCGATTTGCGCGCCCAATTTGTCGCCCCCAATCGCTTTATGGCCATGGTGCGCGCCCATTATCGGCCGGTCTATATGGCGCAAAGCGTCAGCTTTACCGGCTCGGCGCGCGCGGTTGCTGAGACGCCGGAAATCCGCTTACAGGATGTCTATTTGGTCGATGATCGGGGCACCAGTCATAAGGCGCGCTATATGATGCAAAAACAGCCGGACGGATCTTGGAAGATCGCCGGCTGTCAATTGCTTGCATCGCATCAGATGGATATCTGAGCGGCGTTTCCCCTGAGCCGGGGAACTCTTTTTCCCCTAGCGGGGAGCCATACGAATAGCACCGTCAAGGCGCACATCTTCACCATTAAAATAATTCACTTCGCACATGGTTTTGGCCAGCGCGGCATATTCTTCCGGCATGCCAAGACGTGACGGGTAAGGCACCATAGCACCCAAGGCTTGGCGCACATTATCCGGCGCACCGGCCAGCAGCGGCGTATCAAAAATGCCCGGCAAAATCGTGTTGACGCGAATGCCTTCACGCGACAAGTCGCGCGCGATGGGCAGGGTCATGCCGACCACACCGGCTTTGGAGGCTGAGTAAGATGCTTGACCGATTTGGCCATCTTCGGCCGCTACGGAGGCAGTATTCACAATCGCGCCTCGGTCGCCGCAAGCCAGCGGGTCAAGGCTCATCATACCGGCCGCCGATTTGGCGATGCAGCGAAATGTGCCGACCAGATTGATCTGAATGATGAGATTAAACGCATCGAGCGGGAAGTGATTAATATCGCCCGTCTCTTTATTGCGCGAGGCGGTTTTCACCGCATTGCCGGTACCGGCGCAGTTAATCAAAATACGCTCTTGGCCCAGCGCGTCGCGGATTTTGGCAAAACCGGCATCCACTTCGTCATCAGAGGTGACATTGACCTTGGCAAAAGCGCCGCCAACATCCTTGGCAACGGCTTCGCCGCGCTCTTCGTTCAAGTCGAAAATGCCGCATTTCACGCCGTTTTCGGCCAAAAGGCGCACAGTGGCTTCACCAAGACCGGACGCGCCACCGGTCACAATGGCGGTAATATTTGAATCGAGTTTCATTATCTCTCTCCCAAAATGAGCTTCGTCAATATGGCTCGAACCTTATTCAGTCCGCCGCCGCCGTGCAAGCCTTGATTGCCCTTGTGAGCGCGAGATGGCAGATGAGGATAAATATCGGGCTGTCAGATTAAGGCGATGGCGGGCCGGACGCCGCCGCCGCACCGGCCTCGCGCCGCAAAATATAAAAACTCGATGCGACAATAATCAGCGCGCCGACAATCGTATAAATATCCGGCACGGTGGAGAACACGACAAACCCGGCCAGAGCGGCAAAAATAAGCCGCGAATAATCCACCGGCGCAATCACGCTGGCCTCGCCCATGGCAAAGGCGCGAATGAAACAATTATGCGAGGCCGTGGCCAATATGCCCATCGCCACCAGCATCAGAAATTCTTGCATATTGGGTGTTTGCCAAACAAAAAAAGTCGGAATGGCAATCAGCGTCACCGATACGGTATTGGTGTAAAACATCAGCGTCACCGAACCATCATAGCGCGACGCAATATTGACCAGCACTGTGGCCAGCGCGACCAAAAACGCATGGCCCAATGCGGCCGCCGCGCCGAGGCTCAATAACATGCCCGCCTCACCGCCCCCCATATTGGGCCGCAGCATAATCAGCACGCCAACAAAACCGACACAGGCCGCAATGGCGCGGCGCGGGCCGACGGCTTCGGATAAAATAAAGGCCGCCAAAGGCACGAGAAATAAATTGCGCGAAAAGCTAATGGCCTGTGCCTCGGCCAAGGGCAAAGCGACAATGGCGTAAAACCCCAAAAACATCGCCACTGAGCCGACCACGCCACGGGTCATTTGCAGCACCGGTATTTGCGTTTTCATACCGGCCCAAATGCCGCCCGTGCGCGCAAAAATCGGCAAAATAACCGCCAGCGCGACCAAGCCCCGAAAGAAAGAAATTTCAAACGGGTGCAGGGTCTGGCCAAGCGTTTTCACCAGCACACCGGTAAAGGTGAACATGGTCGCAGAGGCCAGCAGCCACAAGGCCGCACGACGATTATTGACCGGCTGGCGCGCCGGTGCAGCGGGGGTTTTGGCCACGCGGGGTCAGCCTTCGCTGCGACCGGTGGTCAGAATAACCTTACCCTTAACTTCGCGATTGGCCATTTTATTGAGCGCGTCAGCGGCCTGTTCGAGCGGAAATTTATCGGAAATATGAGGCCGTATCGTGCCCGCCTTATACATGCCCATCAGCTCTTGCAAATTGGCCTGATTGGCCTTCGGGTCACGCGCCGTAAAGGCACCCCAAAACACGCCGACAATCTGACAGCTTTTCAGCAGCGCCAGATTTAGCGGAATGGCCGGAATATCACCGGCCGCAAAACCGATAACCAAGTAACGCCCTTCCCAATTAATCGCCCGCAAGGCCGGTTCGGCATAATTATCACCGACCGGGTCATAAATCACATCGGCACCTTGGCCGCCGCTTTTCGCTTTAATCTCCTCAGAGAAGGCTTTTTGCTGGTCGCGGTCGAGCTTGCCCGAGGGATAAAGAATGGTCTCATCCGCGCCATGCGCGACACAGACATCAAGCTTGTCTTGGGTCGAGGCGGCGGCAATCACCCGCGCGCCCATGGCTTTGCCCAATTCGACAGCCGCCAAGCCGACACCGCCGGCGGCGCCCATCACCAAAAGCGTTTCACCGGCTTTTAATTGCGCGCGGTCTTTCAGACCATAATGCGATGTGCCATAGGTCAGCACCAAAGCTGAGGCGGTTTCGAGGTCCATTTCATCAGGCACCGGAATACACGCCGCTTCATTGAGCGCCAATTCCTCCACATAGCCGCCATGGCCGCATGAGCCGATAACGCGGTCACCGATTTTAAGGTTTTTGACGCCATCGCCCAATTTCGACACCACACCGGCCACTTCGCCGCCCGGGGCGAAAGGCAGAGGCGGTTTGAATTGATATTTATTTTGAATGATGAGCACATCGGGGAAATTCACCGCCGCCGCATGCACTTCCAGCACCACCTCTCCGGGGCCCGGCTCGGGGGAGGCAATATCCTCAACGACCAGACTTTCAGGCGGCCCAAACTCTTTGCACAATACAGCTCTCATTTTTATCTCCCTGTTTAATGCCCGCTTCAGGGCGTCCTAGACGACGCAGCACGGGGTTTTCTTTGCATGGCTCAGCTTTTAACATAAATGCCGACACGCGCATATGGGGGGCATCATAAGCCAGTCGCCCATAATGAGAAGCGGAAAATGAAGCGCATGAATGGGGATAATTTAAAGCGCGCACCATAGGCGCTGATGGCGGCGAGCTTTACAGCCGCCCTTCAAGTTCATTACGCAAACGCGAAAAGGCCAAACGCAGGCGCGACTTCACCGTGCCCAAAGGCAGATTTGTATCCGCCGCGATTTTGGAATGTGACCAGCCATTATAAAATGCCAGACGCACCAATTCGCGTTGTTCATCGGGCAATTTTTCCAGCGCGACGCGCACCGCTGCACCCTCACGCGCCTCAATCACTTCTTCATCGGGCGCGCGCGGCGCATCCGGCACAAGGCTCGGATCTTCAGCATCAATTTCGGGGAATTTCTTTTTGCGCAAAATATCAATCCGCCGATTGCGCGCAATGGTGAAAATCCATGTCGAGGCGGCGGCTTTTTTGCGGTCAAATAAATGTGCTTTGCGCCATACCGTCAAAAGCGCTTCTTGCAGCACTTCTTCGGCCTGGCCATCTGAGGCCCCTAAACGCAATAAATAGCCCTTTAAACGCGGGGCAAAATGCGCAAACAGCGCCGCAAATGCGTCGCGATCTTGGGATTCGGCGATCTTTTCGATAAGACCTGCGAAATCGGTTTTCGCATTGGCGGCAGCGTGTTGCTGTCCAGCCTGATCTAATTCTACTTCGTTTCGCGCGGAGCCGGTGTTCTGGCTACTCGCTGACATGGTCTTAAGACCTCTCTAACCACGCACAATGTTCCGTACGCCTCTTCAGTAGAGGCTATTGGGATGGCAAAAGCAAGCAAAAGCGGGCTGGCCTCTTAAGGCAAATCACCATAGATTGCGGGGCATGTTTAAAAATACGATTTTCGCAGCGATTCTAGGGCTTTGCACCCTGTCCACCGGCCATGCCGCCGACCGGCTGATTGGCGAATATGGCGATTGGCGGCTTTTTGCCAATGATAGCGGCCAGGCCAAAAGCTGTTTTATCGTTGGCGAGCCGAAAAGCTCAACGCCGAAAAATGCGCGGCGCGGCGATATTTTCTTGATTGTCTCGCATCGCCCGGGGCAAGGCGTCCGCAATGAATTATCCGTGCGCGTCGGCTATCCCTTCTCAGCCACCTCAGAGCCTTTTGCGCGGGTCGGCAGTGATGAATATGGTTTTTTCACCGGCGTGCAGGTAGAAAACGGCGCAGATGAATGGGCCTGGCTGGAACGGCTTGACGACCAAGCGCGGCTTGTTACCGCCATGAAGCGCGGCAATGAGCTGGTTTTTAAGGGCACATCGGCGCGCGGCACATTGACAACAGACAGCTATAGCCTGCGCGGCGTCACCGCCGCCATGAAGGCGCTGGACGCAGCCTGCCCCGCCCCCTAAAACAATCCTCATGGAACATAAAGACCCGCCCCGCCCGAGCCTGATTGGCATGACGCGCGATGATTTGCGCGCCGCGCTGGCCAGTTTGGGCGTTGCCGATAAGCAATTACGCATGCGCGTCGCCCAAATTTGGGGTTGGCTCTATGCGCATGGCTGCCAAGAATTTGACCAAATGAGCAATGTCGCCCAGGGTTTGCGCGATAAGCTGGCCGCCGATTATACGCTGGCGCGGCTGGACATGGCCGAGCGGCAAATTTCAGATGACGGCACGCGCAAATATTTATTTCGGCTGGCGGACGGGCAATTGGTCGAGACGGTTTACATTCCGGAAATGAATCGCGGGACATTATGCGTATCCAGCCAAGTGGGCTGCACCCTGACCTGCCGCTTTTGCCATACCGGCACGCAAAAACTCGTGCGCAATCTGAGCGCGGCTGAAATTACCGGTCAAATGGTGGCGGCGCGGGATGATTTGGAGGATTGGGGCCAAAATCCGCAATCCAATAGCGGCACCCGCAAAGTCACCAATGTGGTGATGATGGGCATGGGCGAGCCGCTTTATAATAGCGATAATGTCGCCGCCGCGCTGAATGTGATGAGCGATGGCGACGGGCTGAGCCTGTCAAAGCGGCGCATCACCCTATCGACCTCGGGTGTGGTGCCTGAAATTCCCGATATGGGCGCAAAAACCGGCGTCATGCTGGCGATTTCACTGCATGCGGTAACCGATGAATTGCGCGATGAACTGGTACCGCTCAATAAAAAATACCCGATTGAAGCCTTGCTCGAGGCCTGCCGCAACTGGCCCGGCCTGTCCAATGCCAAGCGCATTACCTTTGAATATGTCATGCTGAAAGGCGTTAATGACAGCGATGCCGATGCCCGCGCCTTGGTGAAATTACTGGCCGGAATCCCTGCCAAAATTAACCTTATTCCGTTTAATCCCTGGCCCGGCGCGCCCTATGAGTGCTCGGATGAGGCGCGGATGCAGACCTTTGCCGATATCGTCAATCGGGCCGGTTATGCCAGTCCGGTGCGCCGCCCACGCGGGCGCGATATTATGGCCGCATGTGGCCAGCTGAAATCAGCCAGCGTCAAAATATCAGCGGCAGAAAAGAAAAAAGCCGAATTGGCACATCGTAATTTGGGCCGCAATCTCGGGCGATAGTGCGGAAAAGAAAAAGCGGCAATCGAGCAACAGATAATCCAAACAACACATACGGCTCATTTACGATTTCAAATACGCAACATAAGGCCTAGCGCTCGATTGCCATAGAAAGACAAGGGCTGTCCCTCCACAACATAGTTATGCGTGTTTGCACGGGTGCGCCACACGCACAGGTTGAAAATAGAAGTTTTTTTTAAGGCCCGTTTTATCCCCTTTATCAGGGGACACTCGACTCCACCGCGCCGTCGCGCTGTAATAGGGGACTAAAAATAAGAAAGGAGACCTATCATGGTCAAATCCTCCCCCCTTTTTGTGGCCGCCTTTTCTGCGCTGGCATTGGCCGCTTGCGACCTTGATGTCGCGGTTGATAATAGCGAAGTGGCAGCGCGTGATTGCCCGACCCTGAAAACCCAATTGGCCGATGGCAAAGTGCTGCGCGCTGAGGTTGATAAAACCGGCGCGTCACCGCTCATGCTTATTCGCCGCGAGACGCAAGATAGCTGGATGGGCCGGTTTTTCGTGCGCCTGCTGATTTGGGACGCCGGCAGCGAGGAAGCCGCCGAGGCTCGCGTGGTTGAAAGTTTCGACCTCGAAATGCAAATGATTGAAAGCGAGATTGCCAAACGCTGCAACTGAGCCTTCCCTTTTTCTCCAATCGGCTTATAAAGACGCCAGAAACGGAGAAAAGCGATGGCCGATAAAAGCGACATCAATAAGGTAGTGCTGGCCTATTCGGGCGGGCTGGACACCTCAATCATTTTAAAATGGTTGCAGGATGTTTATGCCTGCGAGGTCGTCACTTTTACCGCTGATTTAGGACAAGGCGAAGAGCTGGAACCGGCCCGGGCCAAAGCCGAAATGCTGGGCATTAAAGAGATTTTCATTGAGGATTTGCGCGAAGAGTTTGTTCGCGATTATGTCTTCCCCATGTTTCGCGCCAATGCGCTTTATGAGGGCGTTTATCTTTTGGGCACCTCCATTGCGCGGCCTTTAATCGCCAAGCGGCAGGTTGAAATTGCCGCCGCCACCGGTGCTGATGCGGTCTGTCACGGCGCCACCGGCAAGGGCAATGACCAAGTGCGTTTTGAGCTTGGCTATTATGCCTGCAATCCGGATGTTAAAGTCATCGCGCCCTGGCGCGAATGGGATTTGCAAAGCCGCGAAAAACTCATCGCCTATGCCGAGCAAAATCAAATCCCCGTGCCCAAAGACAAGCGCGGCGAAGCGCCGTTTTCGGTTGATGCCAATTTGCTGCACACATCGAGCGAGGGCAAAGTGCTGGAAGACCCGGCCCAGCCCTGCCCGGAATTTGTTTACCAGCGCACCGTATCGCCCGAAGACGCGCCCGATAAGCCGACCGAAATAACCGTCGGTTTCGAGGCCGGTGATGCCGTGTCGATTGACGGCGAGAAAATGTCGCCCGCCACGCTTTTGACCAAACTCAATGAGTTGGGCGGGGCCAATGGCATTGGGCGGCTTGACCTTGTCGAAAACCGCTTTGTCGGCATGAAATCACGCGGCGTTTATGAAACGCCGGGCGGCACGGTTTTGCTGGCCGCTCATCGCGGCATTGAGTCCATCACGCTGGATCGCGGCGCCATGCATTTGAAAGACGAGTTAATGCCGCGCTATGCCGAGTTGATTTATAACGGCTTTTGGTTCGCGCCCGAGCGCGTCATGTTGCAAGCGGCGATTGATGCCAGCCAGACCCATGTGTCGGGTGAAGTGGTGCTGAAGCTTTATAAGGGCAGCGTCTCTGTTGTGGCGCGCAAAAGCCCCTATTCGCTTTATTCCGAAGCGCATGTGACCTTTGAAGAAGATGCGGTCTATGACCAGTTCGATGCCGAGGGCTTTATCAAGCTCAACGCGCTGCGGCTGAAATTGCTGGGCAAGCAGAAATAGAAGCTAGCAGCAAATTATTGTCTTACCGAGGGTCGGGCGCATTAGGGGCAATGCGGGCAAAAGCCTCTTTAATGGCAGCGCGTGCCTCGGCATTTGTCGGGTCAATAATCGTCATCCACTGCATCCAAGCATAATGCTCATGCGGTTTCACACGACCATCAAATTGATGGGTTCCGCGCGCAATCTTGCCGTATTTCTGCAAAAAGCCCTGCTTATCAGAAGCATAATTAAAGTGATTGCCGTATTTGACGGTGCACAAATATGTGCGACGCGGCTTACCATCGGGGTTATAAAAAAAGCCATCTCGCCCCAGCTCTCGACCTCATTAATATGCGGATAATCGCGCAAATGCGCCTTATGCAGTCTGCCGTTTCCATCCTGCGCTCCTTTTGTTTTTATTGCGCGCAAAAAAAGCCCAGCTCAAAGCGTCGGTTCGTCAAACCCGTTTTGGCGGCAAAAGGCGGTCAGTGTGTTTCGCAAAAGACAGGCAATGGTCATCGGGCCGACCCCGCCGGGCACGGGCGTGATATGCGCGGCGACTTCTGCCGCTTGGGCGTAATCTACATCGCCGACCAGCCGCATTTTACCTTCCCCGCGCTCGGGCGCAGGCACGCGGTTAATGCCGACATCAATCACACAAGCGCCGGGCTTGACCCAATCGCCTTTCACCATTTCCGGAATGCCGACCGCGGCGACCAAAATGTCGGCTTGGCGACACATGGCGGGCAAATCGGCCGTGCGCGAATGGGCCATGGTGACGGTGCAATTTTCATTCAGCAATAATTGCGCCACCGGCTTGCCGACCAAATTGGAGCGGCCAATAATGACGGCATGTTTGCCGGATAAATCATCGCCCTGTTGCGCCAATGTTTCTTTGGCCAAAATCACGCTGCCCAAAGGCGTGCAGGGCGTCAGCGCCGACAGCCCCGAAACCAGACGTCCGGCATTGGCCGGATTAAGCCCGTCCACATCTTTGGCAAGGTCAATCATATCAATGATTTTTTGTTGGGACATATGCGCCGGTACGGGAAACTGAACCAATATGCCGTTCACCGCGGGGTCGGCATTCAGCGCGCGCACCTTATCGAGCAGCACCGCCTCGGGCGTATCCTCGGGCAGGCGAAACTCGAAAGAGGCCATGCCCGCTTCCTTGGTCGCAATGCCTTTATTTTTCACATAGACCTGTGAGGCCGCATCTTCGCCGACCAGCACCACGGCAAGGCCCGGTGTTTTGCCATGGGCTTTTTGTAATGCCGCCACGCCCGCGCCAATGCGGGCGCGCAAATTGGCCGCGATTTCTTTTCCGTCAATCTTGGCTGCGCTCATTTATCCGCCATAAACGCTGGGGCCCAGCATTTCCCACATTAAATTGCGAAGAAACATCAGGCCGAAAATCACCACAATCGGCGATAAATCAATGCCGCCCATATCGGGCAGGACAGCGCGAATGCGGCGATAGACCGGCTCGGTGAGGCGGTTAAGCCCGTCGCCTATCATATAAACAAAGCGATTGCGCATATTAATGACGTCAAACGCCACCAGCCAAGACAGCACGGCGGAGGCAATGACTATCCAAATATAAAATTCAATCAGCTGAGAAACCAGCGTCAGCACCGCACCCATAAGAACCCTCTTAGCGAAAACGGCAATTCATTCAGCCTTGTGCTAAATGACCGCTTCGCCGTCTTCTTTCATATAAATTGATGCGCGCGGGCGTTCCATTAGTTTTCGCACCATTGGCTCGAAAAATTCCAGCGGCAGGGACTCATAATTCGGGTCAAAGCTCGACTGGTCATAAAGATGGCAGAACTGCGCGGTATATTCAAAATGCTCATGCTCGCGGAACGCATCACGCGCATCGCGGTCCAAGCCAATATGATGGAAGAAATAATAGCCCTGAAACACGCCGTGATTTTGCAGCATGAAATAATTCTGCTCGGAAATAAACGGCTTCAAAATCGTCGCTCCCAATTCGGCGTGATTAAATGTGCCGAGCAAATCGCCAATATCATGCAGCAGCGCGCAAACGACATATTCCTCATCGCGGCCATCCTTATGGGCGCGGGTCGCGGTTTGCAGACTATGCTCAAAACGGTCCACGGCGAAACCGCCAAAATCACCCTTCAGCATTTTCAAATGATCCATCACCCGATCGGGCAGGGTTTTTGAAAATTCGCCAAAAGCGGCCGAAATTTTCTGATAATCTTCCTGCGTCCCGTCCACCATGGCGTGGAAACCGGCCTGCTCATGGCCGTCTTTTGTATCGTCCAACATGCTCATCTCCCTTAAATTCTGAACATTGTGCCGCAACTGACCCGACAAGGCAAATTTTTTTGCCCGCTCTTTAAGGCGCTTAAAA
>VMHT01012221.1_pt1 | contig 33189 bp, 20 predicted proteins | sample 4693611 | NCBI WGS metagenome assembly VMHT01 (sample SAMN12280063, study PRJNA550983) | marine metagenome | isolation source: seawater sampled from same location over 5 years 0.02-0.2 micron viral filtrate | place: USA: collected off the coast of southern California halfway between the port... ...
AAAAGTGGAGCTGATGCAAAGAAAATGTTTACCGATAAGGTTGTACCAATATCTATTAACTATCCTTTCTTCTTCAAACCCATTCAAGATGGTATGGACAGACCTAAGAGTGAGCTTGCTTATAGGGTTCCTGCAAGTAAGTTTACGCGTAGAAAAATTACTGCGAACGAAAAGCAGGAAGAGCTGGTTGGACTTGACACTACTATTGATTGGAAGAATACTGGTGATAACAGCTACGACGGTGAAAAGCTTAACCTACTAGTACACGATGAAAGCGGCAAGTGGGAAAGGCCTGATAATATTCTAAACAACTGGCGTGTAACAAAGACTTGTTTGCGTCTTGGTAGTAGAATTATAGGTAAGTGTATGATGGGTTCAACGTCAAACGCTTTAGATAAAGGTGGTGATAACTTTAAAAAGTTGTACAGCGATAGTGATGTAACTAAAAGAAATAGAAATGGTCAAACACGCTCTGGTTTATATTCTCTGTTTATCCCAATGGAATGGAACTATGAAGGCTTTATTGATGAGTATGGACGACCCGTATTTGATACTCCAAGAGGAGAGTGTCTTGGACCTCACGGAGAACTAATAGATATAGGTGTTATATCGCATTGGGAGAATGAAGCAGATGGATTAAGAGATGATCAAGACGCACTAAACGAATTTTATCGACAGTTTCCAAGAACTGAAGAGCATGCGTTTAGAGATGAAACAAAAAATAGTCTATTTAATCTTGTAAAGATATATGAGCAAATAGATTATAATGAAGGTATAACAAGCTCTGCTGTATTATCTGTAGGAAACTTTCAGTGGCAGAACGGAGTTAGAGATACAAAGGTTGTTTGGAGTCACGATCCTAACGGAAGATTTAAAGTTAGCTGGGTGCCTGATTACAAATTACAAAACAATGTAATAGTAAAAAATGGAATTAAGCATCCTGGAAACGAGCACATGGGCGCCTTTGGCTGCGATAGTTACGATATTAGCGGTACTGTTGATGGTAGAGGATCCAACGGATCTCTTCATGGACTAACAAAGTTTTCTATGGAAAATGCTCCACCGAGTACTTTTTTCTTAGAATATATAGCAAGACCACAAACCGCTGAAATATTTTTTGAAGACGTATTAATGGCGTTAGTGTTCTACGGCATGCCATTACTCGCTGAGAATAATAAACCAAGACTACTATATCATCTGAGGCGTAGAGGATACAGAGGGTTTAGTATGAATAGACCAGATAAAATTTATAATAAGCTTTCAGTAACAGAAAGAGAAATAGGTGGAATACCAAACTCTAGCGAGGATATTAAGCAAGCACACGCCGCTGCTATTGAAATGTATATCAACGAAAAGGTTGGGTTAATGCAGGACGGTAGTTACGGAACAATGTATTTTAACGACACGCTTAATGACTGGGCAAAGTTTGACATAAACAAAAGAACCAAGTTTGATGCCAGTATAAGTAGCGGTTTAGCTATAATGGCTTGCAACAAACACCTGTATAGGCCAAACCAACAAAGAACTAAAACAAGGCTTGATGTAAGCTTTGCTAAATATAAAAACGACGGGGTTAACTCTCAAATAATTAAAAATTAAATATGGTTGGAGCAAACAGTTATTTTCCAAGTCAGGTAGTACCTGATGTTGAAAAGTTAAGCTACGATTACGGATTAGATGTTGCTAAAGCAATAGAGACAGAGTGGTTTGATAGAGCAGACAACGGAGCTCATAGGCGTAGCGCATCTAGATTTTACGCTAATAGAAATGACTTTCATAGATTAAGACTATACGCAAGGGGTGAGCAGTCAGTGCAAAAGTATAAAGATGAGTTGTCAATAAATGGTGACTTGAGCTACTTAAACTTAGACTGGAAACCTGTACCTATAATTCCAAAATTTGTAGACATAGTGGTTAACGGTATGTCTGAAAGAAATTACGACATAAAAGTATTTTCGCAAGATCCATACGGCGTTGCTAAAAGAACTGAGTACATGGAAAGCGTACTCAGAGATTTAAAAGCAAAAGAGTTTGACGCTGCAGCTCAGCAAAACTTTAACATGGATTTTAGAGAGAACGATCCAGAAACTTTACCAGAGACAGAGGAAGAGCTAGAGTTGCACATGCAGCTCACTTACAAGCAAGCTACAGAGCTAGCTGAAGAGCAGGCTATAAACGTTTTGCTTCAAGGTAACAATTACGAGCTTACAAGAAAAAGATTATACTACGATTTAGCTGTGTTAGGTATAGCTGCCGTAAAAACTACTTTTGATACAGCTAACGGTGTTAGAGTAGAGTATGTTGATCCAGATATGTTAGTATACTCTTATACTGAATCTCCTTATTTTGATGATATATATTATGTTGGTGAAGTAAAGTCTATACCTATCAACGAACTAGTAAAAGAGTTTCCACACTTAACTCAAGAAGATTTAGAAGACATACAAAAGGGAGACTCTCATAAATACGAATACAATAGAGCTAGAAGAAGTAAAGATCAAAACATAGTTGACGTACTATATTTCAACTATAAAACATACATGAACGAAGTCTATAAGTTGAAAGAAACCTCAACAGGCGGAGAAAAAGCTATAGAAAAAGATGACTCGTTTAACCCACCTACCGATAAGCAGGGTGACTACGCTAAGCTATCAAGACAAGTAGAAGTTTTATTTGAAGGAGCTAAAATACTAGGATCTGAAAAACTTTTAAAATGGGAAATGGCTGAAAACATGATGAGGCCAAAAAGCGATATGACTAAGGTTAAGCTTAACTATAGTATTGTTGCTCCTCGTATGTATCAGGGTAGAGTTGAAAGTATCGTCAGCCGTATCACTGGTTTTGCAGATATGATACAGCTTACACACTTAAAGCTACAACAAGTAATGTCACGTATGGTGCCTGATGGTGTTTATTTAGACGCTGATGGTTTAGCTGAAGTTGATCTTGGTAACGGAACAAACTATAATCCACAAGAAGCTTTAAACATGTTCTTCCAAACAGGTTCTGTTATTGGTAGATCATATAATGTAGATGGAGATCCAAACCCAGGTAAAATACCTATACAAGAAATAAACACTAACGGTGGTGCGAACAAAATACAAACGCTTATAGGTAATTACAACTACTACTTGCAGATGATTCGTGACGTAACCGGATTAAACGAAGCTAGTGATGGTAGTACGCCTGACAGACACGCTTTAGTTGGTGTTCAAAAACTAGCCGCAGCAAATAGCAATACAGCTACAAGACACGTGCTTCAAGCGGGCTTGTATTTAACAGCCGATGTAGCAGAGCAAATATCTTTAAGAGTTTCAGACATACTTGAGTATTCTCCAACAAGAGATGCTTTCTTGCAACAAATAGGAACACATAATGTTGCTACGTTAGAAGAAATGTCTGAGCTATATCTATACGACTTTGGTATATTTATAGAACTAGCACCTGACGAAGAGGAAAAGCAAATGCTAGAAAACAATATACAAATGGCTTTAGCTCAGAAGATTATAAAGCTGTCTGACGCTATTGATATTAGAAACACTAAAAATGTAAAGCTTGCCAACGAGCTTCTTAAAATAAAAGAAAAGAAGAAGACTAAAGAAGAGCAAGCAATGCAACAGCAAAATATACAAGCTCAACAGCAAGCTCAACAGCAAACAGCGCAAGCTCAAGCTCAAGCCGAAACGCAAAAGCAGCAAGCGCTCACTCAAAGTCAAATGCAGCTAGAGCAAGCCAAAGCAGAGTTTAAAGCTAAAAACCTAGAGCAAGAAGCTAAAATAAAAGAAAGATTAATGGAGCTAGAGTTCCAATACAACATGAAGCTAAGAGCTTTAGAAGCTGAGTCTAAGAACGAAATAGAAGACAAAAGACAAGAAGCAGCGAGTAAAAAATTCGAGTCAGCAGGTAATGATGAACTAGGGACTGGCTTGAATATGAATCAGTTTTAATTATTATATTTTATATTATGGAAGAAAAAAATGAAAACCCAGTCGAAGAAGTTGTTCAAAAAGAACAACCGATAGTTGACGAAGCAGTAGGCAAAGTTAAAGTTAAACCTAAGAAGTTTTCTAACTACAATGGTGAAGACGATGTCTACAAAGTTGATATGACTAAAAATGAAGAAACCAAAGATGTTGAAGAAAGTACAACTGACGACGCAGGAGTGGCTGGAAGCGATGAAGCTACCGACACCGCACCGCAACAAGAAGAAGTACAGGCGGAAAGTGAAACACAAGAAAGCCCAGTATTAGAAGAGATAACAGAAGAAACTGTTGAAGAAGTAAAAGAAGAAGTTGTATCTGAAGAAAAGCCAAGCGTAGAGCTTCCTGAAAACCTAGACAAGCTAGTTTCATTTATGAATGAAACAGGTGGTACAGTTGAAGATTACGTTGAGCTAAATAAAGATTATTCTGAAATGGATAACTTAACAGCTTTGCGAGAATACTATAAAGCTACTAAGCCTCATCTCGACGCTGAAGAAATACAGTTTTTGATGGACGAAACGTTTAGCTACGATGAAGAGATTGATGAAGCTAAAGATATTAGAAAAAAGAAAATAGCCTTAAAAGAGCAAGTTGCTGAGGCTAAAGCCTACTTAGACGGGCAAAAGTCTAAATATTACGATGAGATTAAAGCTCGCCCAACAGTCAACAATGAATATCAAAAGGCTATGGACTTCTTTAATCGACATAACAAAGAGTCTGAAGAAAGACAAAGCAAGTTTAATCAGGCCAAAGAGGTGTTTGACAACAAAACAAACAACTTATTTTCCGGAGAGTTCAAAGGTTTTGAATTTAATGTAGGTGAAAAGAAGTTTAGATTTGGTGTTAAAGACACTGATAAGGTCAAGACTAGTCAGAGTGACATTAACAATTTTGTCAAAAAGTTTTTGAGCAAAGAAGGTGTTATGGAAGACGCTGCTGGTTATCACAAAGGATTATACACCGCTATGAACGCTGACTCTGTAGCCAAGCACTTTTATGAGCAAGGCAAAGCTGACGCTTTAAAAGAATCTATTGAAAAGTCTAAGAACATTAACATGAATCCTAGACAAGCAAATAAAGAAGTTGAGGTTGGAGGCATTAAGTACAGAGTTTTAAGTGGAGATTCTTCTTCAGATTTTAAGTTTAAGATTAAAAATAAAAAATAATTAACGCTTAAAATTTAACAATTATGGCAATTACAGGAGCAACTAATACAGTTGCAGCCCCACAAAAGCAGACGTTATCGACTAACTATATCGATTTTACGTCTGGCACTACTCAAGGTTGGGCACAACAATACTTACCAGACTTGATGGAAGGTGAGGCCGAAGTATTCGGTTCAAGAACAATTTCAGGATTTTTAGAGCAAGTTGGTGCAGAAGAGCCAATGTCTGCTGATCAAGTTATTTGGTCAGAGCAAGGTCGTCTACACTTGTCTTACACTGGTAAAGTGACTTCTACAAACGCAGGTACTGCGTCAGGTGGTCAAATTACTATTGAAAACGACATTGATGGAACTTCAGACTTTACTGCTACAGCTCACGGTATTCGTCCAGGTGACATTATCTTGTGTGCTCACAACAATCCAGGTGGTGTATTTAGAGCTAGAGTTGAAGACGTTGCAAACGCTGTTTTAGACGTAACTCCTTACGGTGTTGCAGACTTAACTGCTCACAACGCTACAGCTGCAGATGCTTTAACTATACTAGTTGTAGGTTCTGAGTTTAAGAAAGGTGATTCAGGTCGTAGCTCTGCTAACGCTCCAGATTTCAAAACTTTCAACAACAAGCCAATTATCTTAAAAGACTACTACGAGATCTCTGGATCTGATGCAGCTCAAATTGGTTGGGTGGAAGTTACTGGTGAAGACGGACAAAACGGATACTACTGGTACTTAAAAGCTGAAGGTGACACTCGTTCACGTTTCGCTGATTACTTAGAGATGGCTTTGATTGAATCTGAGAAAGGTGCTAACGCGGATAACGTGTCTGAAGGTATCTACGGAACTGGTACAGGTACTAATAGTACTGGTACTGAAGGTTTATTCTCTGCTATTGAAGGAAGAGGTAATGTTACTACTGGTGTTACTGGTGTTAACGCTGCTACTGACCTAGCTGAGTTTGACGCTATCTTAGCTGAGTTTGACAAGCAGGGTGCTATTGAAGAAAACATGATGTTTGTAAATAGAGCTACGTCTCTAGCTATGGACGATATGTTAGCTGCAATGAACTCTTACGGTGCTGGTGGTACTTCTTTCGGAGTATTCAACAACTCTGAAGATATGGCATTAAACCTAGGATTCTCTGGATTCCGAAGAGGTTCTTACGATTTCTACAAGTCTGACTTCCGTTACTTAAACGATAAGGCTACTCGTGGATCTATCAACGATGCTTACAAAGCTGAAGCTATCCGAGGGGTTATTATTCCTGCTGGTGTATCTACAGTGTACGACCAAACATTAGGTAGAAACTTAAAGCGTCCGTTCTTACACGTACGTTATAGAGCTTCTCAGATGGAAGATCGTAGAATGAAGTCGTTCATCACTGGTTCTGTAGGTGGAAACATCACTGACTCAATTGATGCAATGCAAGTTCACTTCTTATCTGAAAGATGTTTAGTAGTACAAGGTGCTAACAACTTCATGTTAATGAAGTAATATTGATTAGGTCGGGGCTTCGGCCCCGATCTTTTTTTTTTAATTTTTATTTTATATTATTATGGCAAAAAAACAAACTACAAAGAAGGTAGCTGAAACAGAAATTAAAGCTACTAACGAAACGCAGGAAGTGGTTATTGAAAAACCAAAACCTGTAGCAACTCCTAAAAAACCTTCTTGGGAAATAAAAGATAGAATGTACAACCTTAAAGGTAATAGATCACCTTTGAGCTATCAGTTAAAAGCGGCTGGTATATACTATTTTGACGAAGGAAAAGGTTATGAAAGAGAGTTAAAGAACACTACTAATCAAAGAACTCCGTTTGTAGATGAAATGCAAGGTGAGCAAAGATTAGAACATATAATTTTTAGAAACGGAGCTTTGTTTGTTCCTAAAAACAAAACGGTATTACAAAAACTATTATCGTTATACCACCCTCACAAAGACTTGATATACAAAGAGTACAAACCTGTTGAAGAAGCTGCTAGTCAACTAGACTGGTTAGAGATAGAAGCAGACGCTTTAGTGTTAGCTAAAACTCTAGACATCGATAAGATGGAAGCTATCATGCGAGTAGAATTAGGGTCTAAAGTATCTGAGATGAGTTCTAAAGAACTTAAACGAGATTGTCTACTGTTTGCTAAGAGAAATCCTTTATTGTTCTTAGAATTAGTTCAAGACGAAAACGTAGAGCTTAGAAACTTTGGTATTAGAGCTACTGAAGAAGGTATATTAAAATTATCTTCTGATCAAAGACACTTTGAGTGGGGTAACACTGGTAGAAAACTAATGACTGTTCCTTTTGACGAGCACCCATATTCAGCGCTAGCTGTTTGGTTCAAGACTGATGAAGGTATGGAAGTGTATTCTAACATAGAAAAGCGACTAAGTATGTAATTACTTTATAGAAGAGTAACCACTCTTCGGGGTGGTTACTTAACTATAAAAGATAATTAAATGGCAGTAAGTGTAGATACGGTATATCAACGTGTACTAGCATTAGCAAATAAAGAACAAAGAGGCTACATAACTCCACAGGAGTTTAACCTTTTAGCCAATCAAGCTCAACAACAATTGTTTGAGCAATACTTCTATGACTTAAATCAATTCCATAGAAATCCTGGCAACGCTACGGCGTCTGGTGATTCTGTTGATGACATTGAAGATAAGTTAAGTATATTTCAAGTATATAATTTTACTTTAACGCAGACTAACGGCAACGAGATATTATTACCTATAAACGACACTATAGGTTATCCAGCTGGTACTAGCGATATGTATAGGCTTGAAGAAGTAAGACATCTAGAAAATATATGCTCTCAGGTTACGCCTAAGAAACTACACTTAATGAAAAAAGGTGTTTTTGGTGGGCAACCTTTATTAGAGCACCCAGCTTATATTAGACAAAACAACGCTATACAAGTTTTTCACTTAAACTCTGTAGGCGGTTTTGCAAATATATTTAACGACGTAAGATGCGACTACATAAGAAAACCTAAAAAAGTAGAGTGGGATTATGTTGTCGTAAATGAAAAAGCTTTATACAATGCTAACGGAGCTGCTGATTTTGAGGTTCACCCTTCAGAAGAAGCTAGACTAGTGTTAAAAATATTAGAGCTAGCTGGTATAGTTATTAACAAACCAGGTCTATCGAGCTATGGTAAATCAGAGCACGTAGAAGCTGACGCAAAACGTAAATCATAATGAGTGGATTTTGGGACTTAAACAGTGAAGCTGATTACTACAACTACGAAACAAACTACGGTAGTTATCAGTATCAAACTTTAAACGATTTAATTAATACGTTTTTAGCTTATTATGTAGGTGAAAATAAAATAATACCTAAAGCCGCTAAAGAAGATATTGCGTTTTTTGCAAGACGAGCAGCGCAAGAATTAAGCTATGATACGTTAAGATCAAAGAAAACTTGGGAAGTAGAGGTTAACAACGGTATGTGCATACCTTTACCGCATGACTTTGTAGGCTATACAGATGTTTTTTGGAGCAGCCCTAACGGCATAAAAAGACCTTTGTATCCCACAAGACATACTCAAAACCCGTTTAACCCTACGCCTACAGACGAGCCGTTTGTTGAAACTATAACTACTGAAACAATAACAGAAGAGCAAATAATAACAAACGAAATACCTTCTAACACTAAAGTTTATATTTTTTATGACGGTACTTCTATGGGTGTACAGCAGACAGCTGACGCATATTCTTTTGTAACGCAATGGCTAGACGGTTTACCAGGATTTACTAGAGACGAAAATAAAACTAGTTCTGGGCATAATGTTTACCATGTTGCTGTAGCTGGTGAAAGATGGTTAGACTGGGCTTCTGTTCCTATGACAGGTCAGTTTAACAATAGAAATATAAAAGCTCAAATGGACGGAGCGGTTCAAGAAAGCCACTACACTAGTGCTGTAAACGATAATTTCTACAAATATCCTATGGTTACAAGTGGTCACGTTGATCACCATAACGGAACAACTATCAACCAAGCAAGCTTATCTTTGTCTGCTGGTTATTGGTCTACTATTAACGCTGGTGATACTAACGGAACTGGAGGTGTTAACTACCAATTTTATGATGTAGCTCAAGCGACCGGCAGTGGATTAGGTATTGAAAAAGGTGATACGGCAGATTTAATATATAATCTTGATAGTAGCGCGCAAACAATTACGCTGCAAGGAGCTCCTCCTCAAGCTTCGTCAGGTGATGATGTTTTAGTTATCGTATTTGCGGACGAGGCTCACGCTGCATATCATGGCTTAGCGTCAACAGAAAGCTTCACCAGTCCTACTGGAAGTAACGCTAATGTTTTAGCTCCATTGTTTACTAACGTTGGCGCTAATGTTATACAACCTACGAGCGTATACAAAAACGACTACGATGAGTATGTGAAAAACTACGATACACATACAGGAAGCTACAACGTGTTTGTTTATCCAAAAGAGAAAACAACCACTAGTGGAGCATTTGAGTTTGGCACAATAAGAAGACAGTATATACCTCATCTTCTAGCTTCAATAAGTAGCGGTAACCAAGTAGTTCCAGATGGTACTTGGCAAAATGGTACAGCACCTATTTTTGATGCTTTAGCAGCAGGTCAACAAGATGGTAATCCAGCTCTTGCTGGTTTAGAATCAACCCCACCTGTCGGAGGTTATGATCAAGCTAATCCAAACCCAAACCCTTATTGGCAAGGTATGAATCCTCAATTTGGAGGATTAGATCAGCATGGTGTAGGAACAAATATTAGCGGTGGGCAGTTTACTTCTACAGGGTTTGAAGACGATTTAAACGACTTTATATCTGGTGGCGTTCAAGAAGAAATAGTAACTAATACCTACGAAATAACTAACGTAGAAACTAGTGGTCAAAACTGGTATAATATAAATCCTGATGGTAGTGTAGCTGGTGACTACAACGGAACTACATTAAACAATTATCAAAACAGCGATGCTGGTGAACCGATAATAGCAGACGCTGATTACGATCATGGATATGAAAACATAACACTAGGCCAAAGATATGGGTTGTCACCTGAGACAGCTCAAGTTAACGGATCATACTACTTCGATTATGAAAATGGTAAGTTGTTTTTCTCTCCAGCTTTAGTTGGTCAGACGGTAGTTTTAGATTATATATCTGATGGCTTAGACTCTAGCGGAAATATGATTATACATAAGTTTGCTGAAGAAGCTTTTTATAAACACGTAGCTTACGCTATCGCTTCAACAGGATCAAACTATAGTCCAGCAACTGTACAGATGTTAAAGAAAGAAAGATTTGCTGCTACTAGAAACGCTAAGATCAGACTTTCTAATATGAAGACTGTTGAGATGGAACAAATAATGAGAAACAAATCTAAAATAATAAAGCACTAGTATGCCAGAGTTTATTAGAAATTTTGCGCAAGGTAAAATGAACAAGGACCTTGACGAGCGCCTTGTTCCAGCTGGTCAGTATAGAGATGCGCTTAACATTGAAATATCTACTTCTGAAGGAAGTAATGTTGGTGCGCTAGAAACTTTACTAGGCAATATAGAACAAACACCAAACGGTGTTCCAGCTGATAGTTATTGCGTTGGGTCGATAGTTAATGGAGAAGAGAACGCTATATATTATTTAGTAGCAGGTTCTAGAAACGATATATCTATCAATGACGAAGGTTGTGTAAAAGATTTTATATTAAAATATGCTGTAGACACAAACACTTTAACTTATGTGTTTGTAGATATATACGAAGCTAATATGGTTGTTGCTAGTGTTAGTGCAGGTAATAATCAAACTCCACATGAAATAAAATTTGCAAACAACAATTGCCTTAGACCAGGTATGTCTGCAACAAATACAACTAATAACAATGCAGACTTAGGCGACATTATTGACCTACTAGACTCTAACGGCGTTTTAACTAACAACGCTATTAGAATAAGTAATTCTACGCCACTTCCATCTGTTGGTGATACTATAAAGTTTAGAGGAAGAAGAATATTAGATTTTAGTAGCTTTAGACTTATCACAGGTATAAACATCGTTGACGACTTTATAATGTTCACCGACGATTACAGCGAGCCTAAAAAAGTAAATATAAAAAGATCTTATCAAGGTACGGGTAGCAATGCTTTTACTTTGTCAAACTTAAACAACAATGCTGAATATCACACTAGGTTAGTATCGAGAAGAGCTGATGGATCATTTGCTGGTGGTGGATTTGAAGTTGTTGAATCTAGATCATCTGCAGTACAACCAAAATATGCGGAGTTAGAGGATATTACAGTAATTAAAAAATCTCCGTTAACACCTCCAACAATTAGAATGTTTGCTACAGATGATGAGGATAGAGGTAATATATCTGGAACACTACCAACGTTTGGAGGTTTTATAAACAATGGAGTAGAACTACAAGTCGGCGACATAATATCTATAAGCACTTTTTCTCCTGTTGATTTTAGAATTGGTGACTTCATTATATTGACAAATGACGATGAAGCTGATCAACAAACTTTTACAGACTTTCAAGTTAGACTAAGAGTTACAGGAAGACCAGGCGGCGCTAATGGCTCTGGAAACACTTCTGGTCCATATACGCTTGAGGTACAAGCTGTAGATCCAGATTTACCTGATGGAACTGGAGCTAATGCTCCTAGCTTTTTAGTTAGGCTTGAGCAAAACCCAGCTTTATTTGAGTTTAAATTTCCAAGATTTGGATATAGATATAAATATGCAGACGGTGAATACTCTCCGTTTTCTCCGTTTTCAGAAATAGCTTTTCTTCCTGGTGGGTTTGATTATGAGCCAAAAAGAGGTTGGAACTTAGGTATGGCTAATCAGCTAAGAAGATTGTTCGTAGAGAACTACATGCCTCAAGACTATAACAGAGCTAAGGATATAGTTGAAGTAGACATACTCTATAAAGAAGAAAACTCTACAACCATATACACAGCTAAAACTATAAAGCCTAGTGATGCTGATATTAACAGCTTAAATCTTTGGCCTAGTAGAAATGATTATGCTAACAATAGTAACAGAGGTTCTATACAGATAAAGTCAGAGTTAATACACGCTGTTGTTCCTTCTAATCAACTTATAAGACCTTGGGATAATGTTCCAAGAAAAGCTAGAGCTCAAGAAGTTACTGGTAATAGGCTTCTTTATGCTAACTATTTGCAAAACTATAATCTGTATGACACTGGCAACAATTTAATAAGCCCTGATATTGGATTAAGTTTTAATTCTACTTCTTACGATAATTTAACAGATGGCAATGGAAATCCTTTAGCTTTAGGTAGACCTAGAAAATCTGTAAAGTCTATGCGTACATATCAGCTAGGTGTAGTTTACAAAGACGAGTTTGGTAGAGAAACACCTGTATTAGCTGACAAAGAAAGAGGTTCTGTTACTATAGAAAAAGAGTTTTGTAACGACGTAAACGTCTTGACAACTCAGATAAGAAACAATGCTCCTAGATGGGCAAAGTCTTTTAAGTTTTTTATAAAAGAAACTTCAGCAGAATACTACAACTTAGCAATGCACAAGTGGTATAACGCTGAAGACGGTAATATATGGTTATCGTTTAACTCTTCTGATAGAAATAAAGTTGACATTGAAACTTTTTTAGAGTTAAAGAAAGCTCATGATAGTGACACAGCTGTAGAAGAAAGAGCTAGATATAAAATAGTAGCTATAGAAAACGAAGCTCCTGAAGATTTAAGAATAGACAGGCAGCAACAAGGTGTTGTTATAAACAACTTTGCTAGATCTTGGATCGGTAATGTTAACGAAGGTTTTCCATTTGAAGACTATAACTTCATAACCGTAGATCAAGCAGAGTTTGATAGCAGCGTGCCTAGCAGTGTTATACCTGAAGCAGCCGATCACGCTATACGTATAGTAGGGCAAGGCTCTGATAGAAGTGAATTTTACGATATACTAGGAATAACGGCTACAACTAACGGACAATACAGAATACAGATAACAAAAAAGTTTGGACCAGACGTAAACTTCTGCTCAACAGATAACACTTGGGGTGGAAGAGTATCTGGTCTTAGCGTTATATTCGTTAAAAACAAAAGAATAGACAAACCAGAGTTTGACGGTAAGTTTTTTGTAAAAGTATATAAAGACTTAACGTTGCAAAACTTTGTATTAGTAACCTCAGATGATGACTTTGTTGTAGACCAAGCGTTTAGCTTAAGATACTTGCATACTACTGGGGCAAACGGAACGCTAACCCACCCTTATGGGTACCAAGAAGGTGGAGGCACATACCAATGGAACGATAGCGGAGACACCACTAGTCGCATGGGCGTTGTAGGCGTAACTACTAGAGACAGTGGTGGTAATAGGTTTTGGCACTTTGGACCAGGTGGAAATGGAGAAGAAAGCGATAGGGTTAGAGCGTATATAGACGAAGCTCCGCCTGCTAGATTATACATACCCGACGCTGATGACGAGTCTGTTATTCCTGATGGTTGGGACACTGCTGGAAACGGTATAGCTGACGTGTCTTTTTTTGGATCAAGAAACAGCGGTATATTTGCGCCAAGACCTGGTTATGATCCAGACGCAGATGAATTTATAAATATTGGTGGTTTTAATATTCCTAATCCAGCAGCACTAAATCCTTGGATTTCAGTTTCTTCTAACTACACTAGCACGCCTAATGAAGACTGGATAGTTGAAGGCAGCACTAACAGAAACTCTTATTCTTGGAGAAATGGACCAGCGGGTATATACAGTGTTAACGGTGTTGGTATGATGGACGTAAGTATTGCTACTATTAGACCAGGAACGTATAGAGATCCTGCGGGTTTTGCTTGGGATAGAGAGCACGTACGGTCTCTTAGATGGCTAGGTTTTGCTGATACAGATAATCCTAATGTAGGTAATTTTGCTGACAACTCAACAGTTGGACAAGTTAAAGCTTTTGTAGATAGACTTCTTCAAATAGGAACTAAGTTTAAATTTAGACAAGATCCAGATAGAGAGGTTTATACAGTAGAGGCGTGGAGAGGTCATTACGGTATATTAAACTCTAGAAGAGCTCAAGGAGCTACTGAGTTTAGACACTTTACTCCCGGAAACAAAAGACATAAGTTTACCGTAGCTTTAGACAAAATAATTGGTGATCCAGCTAATGGAGACGGAGCAGCATACGATCCTAGAACTGACTTAAGACATGATTTAACTTTCGCAGACAGCTGTCAGTTAGAGTTCTTAGCTCCGTATGTTTCTGAAGACGGTTTTTATTCTGAAAATCCAGCTGTATTTGAAACGTATCCAAAAGAAAATATTGAGTTAGATATATACTATGAAGTAAGTAGAGCTTATCCTATAGAGCTAGCTAAAGACAACGACGAAACCTTAGCCTTAATTGGTGGCAGCGTTACATTGGGAAACAATGTAATTGGTAATATAAGCGATTTTTCTTTTAACGGAGATGCTGCTATTGATTTTGCCGCTGGCATACTTCAAGGCGTAAACGTTGGAAATATATTAACTATAGAAGATGGCTGGGGAGGCCTTGTTCAGCTTAGAGTTGCCGCGGCTCAACCAGCGGGTGCTACTAGAGTTGTAGTAGACTCTAGCGTACACAATCCTTTATTAACGTTTACTTTACCTTGGCACAACTGCTATGCGTTTGGTCACGGTGTAGAGTCTGATCGAATTAGAGACGACTTTAACCAACAGCAAATACAAAACGGAGTTAAAGCATCGACAACAATAGCTGAGCAATACAAGGAAGAAAGAAGAGGTAACGGGCTAATATACTCTGGAATATACAACTCTATATCAGGTGTAAATAGATTAAATCAATTTATTCAAGGTGAAAAAATAACTAAAGATATAAACCCAGACAACGGAACTATACAAAAGTTATTTACTAGAAATACAGACATAATAGCGTTCTGTGAAGACAAGGTAATTAAAATACTTTCTGATAAAGACGCTTTATTTAATGCTGACGGTAATGCTAACGTAACAGCTACAGCTCGAGTGCTAGGCGCTGTAACACCGTTTATCGGTGACTATGGTATATCTAAAAACCCTGAGTCTTTTGCTGCAGATCAGTTTAGATGCTACTTTGCAGATCAACAGCGAGGAGCTGTTTTAAGGCTGTCTAGAGACGGTATAACTCCTATATCGGATGTAGGTATGAAAGATTACTTTAGTGATATTATGGCTGATCCTTTGATTGCTGGAGCGTCTAGAATGTTAGGTACTTTTGACAAAAGAAAAGATGAGTATAATTTAACTATAAGTAAACCACCTGGTTTCAAAAAAGTTATTGGACCATCTTTCGAGCCTGTTACTGTTACGTTTAACGAGGGTGTCAAAGGCTGGACTAGTTTTAAATCGTTTATACCTGAAAACGGTGTAAGTATAAATAACAACTACTATACTTTTAAAGAAGGTTCTCTTTGGAAGCACCACGATAATCCAGTTAGAAACATGTTCTATGGAAATATACCTGGATTTAATGAATGGTCTTATGTCGAGCTATTGTTTAACGACATGCCTAGCTCTGTAAAGAACTTTCAGACTGTAAAGTATGAAGGCACTCAGTCTAAGATAAATCAATTTAGCACTGTAAGCTACAATGGTCAAGAGTATACAGATAAAGAATACTACAACCTTACAAACAAAACAGGCTGGTACGTTGATTATGCTTATACTGATCTAGCAGAAGGTAAAGTTCCAGAGTTTTTAAACAAAGAAGGTAAGTGGTTTAATAGAGTGTTTGGTCAATGTACTGATCTAGAAAATCTAGATGAAAACGAGTTTCAAGTTCAAGGTATAGGCTTAGGATCTATGACGCATAGTGATCCTGATAGCTTACCACCTAACCCACTCTTAATAACAATTAAAGAATCGAGTACTGATATAGACGGTACTAACTGGGATTAATATGGCTATAGACGGAATAACAATAACACAAGAGCAATTTACTGCTTTTCAAAATGACGTAGTGCAAGCAGGGTCTGTAAATCTAACTTTGTCTAGTAACGATGGATCTGCGCTAGCTCCAGAAGAATTTTATATACAAAACGCTACAGAAGTATCAACTAACGTTTGGCAAGGAGGTAATGTCACTAGTGGTGTAACTAGCGTTGAGTTTGTTGTTGATGGATTAAACGTTGTTGCTATAGTTTCCTACGATCAGTTTACAGTAGGAGCTTCGCCAGTAAACTTTCATATAGACATCGATAGAGAAAAACCTATCGATCAAGTTATACCTGTTGCGTATTGCGGTAATCCTGGTGCATCAAATTATTACGGAGAGACGCTTCCGCCAGGCGGATATTACGACGAAGAAGTTTGTACTTTTGAGCCTGTTTATTTTTGTAATGATCCAAACGCTATTAACGTAGCTAATCCGTTTCCTATATACGGAATACCTGACAATTCACTTTGTATATACGAAGATAAAGAAACAGACGAAGAAATAGAGATAGAAGAAGTTGAAGAAGACTTAGGCTATTTTCCTACTTTAAAAATATATTTAGCAGACGGTATGTCTGACAACTATGATCCCAACAACCCAAATACCAACCCCGAAAAAAATATATTCACAGATAGTGATAATTATACTATAACAATAACAGGTGCTGAAGGATCTGCTAGAATACACGGTGGGTTTAGTGCTTCTCCTCCTCTTAACTTATATCCTGGTGGAGGTGGCCAAGTGTTTGAGCAGCCTGAACTATTTCAAGACTTAGCCATTAATAATAGTATTGCTGGTAGTGATTTTTCTAACGATATTGTTTGCTCACTAGATCCGCACTACCGAGCTACAGGCTCTATTAACAACGGATATAATTTACAATGGCTTAACTGGATAGATGGTGGCGCAACTCATTTCTATACTGTAACATATACAGCTAAAGAAGGCTATGTGTTTGACAACGGTATTCAAAGCCAAACATTTTACTATGATTTTGAAGAGCCTAAAGACTATCCTACTTCATGGTCTACCCAAACTAACGTACTAGAAGAAGGCCCAGATGGCACTATGACTAAGTTTGAGGTTTTAATATTTTTCCAAGAAATAACAGGGTTTTATCCAGGTGTTGACTTAGCCAGCCAACAAGAGTTTGTGGCTAGCGCTTTTAACCCAGGAAACATACCATTTGGACCTGTAGATGAGATACAGTCTTCTTCTGGCTACGTAGGTATAGATGCGCCTGCTAAAAATAATATAACCTCTAATTATGGTGGAGGTCCTATGATAATACTAAAGACTGAAGCTAGAAGTATAGCTAACCTACTTCCAACAGTAAAAAGCGCTACGATAAGCAGCTCAACCTACGTTAATAGCACTTCTAACTATAGAAAAAGCCAGATAGAATTGAACATAACGGGAGAAAGAGGAGCTCAATTTATAGTTAGAGCTAAAGATTCTAATGGTAGAAACTTTAACCAAGCATTTATTAGCAACGACATAGAAGACGGTGTTCTTCCAATCGATGAATATATAGAAAAAGGTCTAACTGACGAGTGGACTAACAGGGTAGATGACTCTTATTTTACAATGACTTCATCTAGAGCTATAATATCTATACCTACAATAGCTGAAGAAGGAGGAGGTTTAAACTCTTATACTGTTTTTTTAGAACCTTTTGGAGACACTGAGTTTGAAGAGGAAGTTCCAACGCGTGACAATCCTGTTAGCTGCAGAGAAATATCTAATGTTTCTGGTTCTTTTGACATAGTAAACACTAACACTAGTCTTACGGCAACTCTTACTACAGATAAATCTGGAAACGCCGTAGAGCTTCCTGTTAACAGATCTTTAGGAAGAGGCTTAAATGACAGCAACGTAATTAATTTTATTATAGAGCTTTCTGTTTCTAGCGGTGTAATATCATCAAAACATGATAACGAAAACTTTACAGACGGAGACTTTGATATTATATATTACAAAGATTTAAACGGTAATTTCATAGCTGCAGATGAAGGTTCTTATGAAGTTATGTTGTACGGAAAAATAATAACTTACGCAGATAGAACTAAAGCTACTATAGAAGGAAGTTTGTTTTTTACAAGAACTGAAGATGGCGATCTTAAATTAGAACTAGATATAGATAAAATAATAGATGTAACATGACAATAACAATATCTTTTCAATATCATATACAAGACTCTGTATCAGTTGGTGATGTAGCTTACTACGTTACCGTAGGTACAGACGGTGGGTTTGACATTAACTCTGGCGGTGTAGTAGAGATAGGTGAGATAACAGCCGTCGACAGAGCTAACAAAACTATAACTTGTGATACAGCTTTGTTTGGTAATCAAACGCCAAGTGAAAACGTATTTATTTTGTTTAGTAAAAACAACTGTCAAGAAGGCGCTTCGTTGCTAGGATATTTTGGTTCATTTAGATTTAAAAACAACTCTACGGATAAAGCAGAGCTGTTTGCTGTTACTGTAGACGCGTTTGAAAGTAGCAAATAAAGTGTAACTATACTTATATAGTTAAATTTAATTCAATGAATAATAACATCGAAAAGCGTAAAGAACATAGTGTTTCTACGCATCGAGAAATAATATTAGAACTTCAGCAATATCTAGTAGATAGAGCCGATGGGGTAAATATTGTAAAGGGAAGAGTAACGGATTTGTTTCCACTCAAGCATGCGTTTGCAGACAATATCTATGTTAGACAAATGTCAATGCAGCAGAACTCTTTTCTTGTTGGAGCAATACACAAGCATGAACATGTTTGGTTTTTACTTAGCGGCCATATCACGGTCGTAACAGAAGACTCAGTAGAAGAGTTTATCGCTCCATGTTATACAGTATCAAAACCCGGTAGTAAAAGAGTAATCTTTGCAAATGTTGATTCAGTGTTTGTTAATGTACACAAAAATCCTGACAACACGCGAGATATAAGCACGTTAGACAAACAAATAGTTTGCGATACGTGGGAAGAGTATAACGAATATATTAAAAATAAATAGATGAGTTTTTTAATAGCAGGAGCAGTAGTAGCCGTTGGAGCTGGAGCAGCAAAAGCAATATCAGGTGGCGTTCAAAAAAAGAAAGCCAAAGCAGCAGCGGCAACAGCACAAGCAGAACTTGAAGCTCAAAAAGAGGCTTTCAAGAATTTAGACAAAAGTAATCCATACGCTAATCTTCAAAATACAATGGAAGACTTAACGGTTAACCAAGAAGAAGCTCAGTTTGTAGCTGAGAAACAAGCGCAATCACAAGCAAACATATTATCAGATTTAAGAGGTGCAGCCGGTGGATCTGGCATTGCTTCTTTAGCTCAGACGTTAGCTAATCAAGGATCTGAAAACGCTCGTAAAGCCGCTATATCTATAGGTAAGCAAGAGCAAGCTAATCAAATGAAAGAAAGACAGCAAGCTGCAGCAATACAAAAAGCAGAGCGCCAAGGAGAGATTATGTCAAGAAACATGAAGCAGCAAGAAGTTCAAACCTTAATGGGTATGGCTGGTCAAGACGTAGCTTCAGCTCAACAAGCGGTTGCAGCCGCAGACCAAAAGATGTGGTCAGGTATCGGTCAAGTAGGAAATGTAGGAATGCAAGTGGCTACTGGCGGTATAGACTTAGGCGGTGGTGTTGGTGGCGGTGCAACTGGATAATAAAAGAAATATGGCAATAGATTATACATCAGGAGGTCCTAAACTAAAAGGAGGATTAGACGCTAATACCATGAAGATCATGGGTGAAGTTTCACAAGCTAAATATAAAGTTGGTAAATATGCTGAGAAAGGTATGGGCGATGCTCTTTCTGATCTTGGTAAAGCGGGTTTAGACGCCGCTATAGATGTTACTAAACAAAAGAAAGCAGAAGAAAAGGCTGTAAACGATAAGCTTGATAAAGTAAGTGAAGAGGTTTTAGCGTTGCAAGGCGGTCTTGGCGACAACTACTTTGACTCTATACATGATGACCTGGAAGAGTTAAGGCAAAGATATTTAGCGGCAGACAACGATAAAGAAAGAGCTAGAATATTTAATGAAATGAATGCTTATAAGACTGAAACAGAAGCAGCAAAAACCGCTAGAAACGATTTAGCTGACAGTCAAACGGGAGGCTTATTTAGTAACAGTATGTCAACAGATGACAAGCATATCATATCTGAGTTTTTAGGAAACAAAACAACAATATCTAAAAATGCTGACGGTCAAAGAGTACACACTATAAGCATGCCTGATGGAACTCAAATGATGATGACTGCAGACGAGATAAACGGATTATCAAACTTTAAAGCTAATGAGTTTGATCAAATGCTAACGGAAGATATGCAAACGGCTTTAACCACCGGGCAAAGTAATGGATATTACAATCCAACAGAAACAAAAAGAAAAATAGAAAACTCTATAACAGACGATAACATAGGCTCTCTTATAAACGATCCTATGGGCGGTGGTGGTTCATTTAAAGATGATCTAGCTGAAGGATTAAAAAATTCTAACCTACAGTATAAAGACTTAGGAAACTTGCTAGAAGAAGGCGCTATACAACCTCAAAACGATGAAGAGTTTTGGTACGACAATATAAGCGAAGAAGATATTCAAGCTATATCAGAAGCTTTAACAAATCCAAACAACCAATACTACGATCCAAAAGTTACTAAGTCAGCTTTAACAAACTACTTTTCTGCTATAGTAGACAGCAATAATGCTAGTGGTACTGATTTCTATGAAAAATCTCTTGTAGCAGGAGCTGAAGACAAAGGACAAGCTAGTGCAATACAAGATGTTGCTGAAGCGGAGAAGAAAAAAGAATTAGGTTACAATCCATCTGGTAGCGTAGATGATTATATGAGTATATTACAAGGCGATAAATAATTATGACTGAAGAAAAAGTTAGAGAGGTTGTTCAATTAATGATTGATAACAACGAGTCACCAGAAGATATAAAAAGATTTGTTAAAAAAGCTAAAAATTTTTTAGACAGTCAAACAAAGGAAGACCAAACACAGTCGGATGCCACTGTGACGGAAGAAAGTACGGCATCCACTTTGGAAGATGGTTCTTCGGATTCGCTGCAACTAGATGATGAAGCTCAGCAAATTGTAAACAGCTATCACCCTAACTATAAAAATTTAGAAGCCGATATAAAAAGTGGAAAAATAACAAACCAGCAAGTTATTGATTTCTACAGTACTACCAGCAAAGATGCTGAAGAGCCAAGCGTTACTCTGAAGCCTACTAGAAATCAAGAGCTGCAAGGCTTTTATGACAAGTACAGAAGAGAAGGAGAAACTAATGAAGAACTCATGCAGCGCATAAGCCCTGTTGAAATGAGAGCTGACGTTACCCAAGGTGAGCCTCTAAGTCTTGAAGAACAAATGCTAGCAGCTGGAGCTCAAACACAAACGTCTTACATGGGTAGTGATGTTAAAGCTCCTGGAAGCATGCCAACAACTACTATAGACGGTGTAGTATATAATCCTAACGATCTTTTTGGAAACGCTTATACGTTGGCAGATGGATCTACAGCTAGTCAAGACGATATAAAAAGATTTGAAGAGCTTAAAATGTTATACGAATACCAGCAGTTTGAAATAGCCGACCCAAACAGAACAAGGTCTCGATTGGCTGGTGAGTACGATGAAATGTCTGACATAGAGATACAGCAAAAGTTTATTGAAGATCCAAAAAAAGCAGAAGAGCAAGATCAACAAGTCGCGGTAGTTGAAAACCAATTTAACTTTAAAGACTACCAAAACTATAAAAGTGAAAAAACAACTAATGATTTTTCTAAATATGTAGCGGAAAACACAGCTGACATAACGGCTAGAATGCAAGCTGAATTTAACGAAAGAGCTATAGGTATAACAGATAAAGCGGAGTTAGAAAAACTAAAAGAGGTTGTACAAGAAAAATACTCTTCTGAGTATACAGATTTTGCAGATAAAAAGTGGGATGCTTGGGTTGAATCATACAAGCCTAAATACTCTTTGTGGGACGGAAAGCTTAAAGATATATCGCTAAAGCTAGACGAAAAAGGCTTTGCAGATTTATCTGGCCCTGAAAAAAAGCAGGCTTTGCAAGAAGTCTTAGATGAGCAAATGAGGCTTATAGGAGATGTTCCTCAAGCTGAAGACATGAAGAACGAATACTGGGCTCACTTTTATGATAAGCTCTCAACAGACCCCGAGAAAGGCTACACTCAATTTGCTATTAAAGATATAGCTACTCAAGTTGGAAACGACGCTGAAAAAGAACTAAAAAAACTAGCTAAAAACTACAAGACTATATACTCTTCTGTTGGAGGTGGTACTATGGCTGGAAGTAGCACTACTACAACGCCTATGCAACAAGCTGTAAGAGATAATCCTAGTCTTGCTACAGCTATGAAGTATAGAGATAGAATATTAGACAACCCAGAGGCAATGTCTGAAAGTGGTTTTGTAAACTACTTTAGAGGTTTAACTTCTATGGAAGGTTACAAATACATACCTTTTGCAGGTGGAGCTATTGATATGGCTGAGAAATATGAAATATTAAAGCTTTCTAAAAAAGAAAACAGAACTCAATCAGAAGAAGACGCATTAGCTTTATATCAACTAAACAATTTATCAAACCAAAAAGTATCAGAGCTGTCTACAGGTTACAACGCTGGTAAGCAAACTGCCGAGTCATTACCTTTTATGGCTGAAATAATTGCTACTGGAGGTATTTATTCTACCGTTAAAGAAGGTACTCAAAAAGGTATTAAAAAAGCCTTGGTCAAAAGAATAGATGACACTTTAGCTAAAAACATGAGATTTAAAAAAGGAACTTCTCAAATGTTGTTTGTTCCTAAAAACACTAAGTTTCAAGTTATAGACAAAGCGTCTGATGCTATAGGTGTTATAGCTGCAGCTACAGCTCAATCTACAGCTCAACCTCAAAGATACTTAGCTGGAACATTTGAAAACATGACGCCTCAAATGGCTTTTGCTTATACTGATCAGTCTGATGGATTAGTAAATACTATAACAGAGCAAGGCGATGGATTTACAAAAGCTTTTTCAAAAGCATACGCTACAAACTCTTTAGAGTATATAACAGAACGTATGGGTACGCTAGCTCCTAGCGCTATAAAAAAGCTTATACCTAAAGGAACATCAGATGAGTTTGTTAAAAGATTGTCTCTAGGCGTTTACATGCGCAAATTTGGGTTAAACAAAGCTGAAGCTGTAGCTCACTTTACAAAAAATCAAGCTGGTTGGAACGGTGTATTAGGTGAAATATCTGAAGAGATGTACAATATACCACTATCTAACTTAGTAAACGGGCAAGGTTTAAACTTTGGAGATTTTGGTATGCAAGAGTTTAAAGAGATGGCCATAAGTATAGGCTCAACTTCTTTAGCTTTTGGAGGTGGTAGTGTTGCATATAATAATTCTATAGGTAGACAAAACCCTGCTTACTACGTGGATAATCAAAGGTTTGAAGATAAAAAAGCAGCATTAAAAAAACTAAAGCAATTAAAGTCTGATGGCAAGTTAGATGCTAATACAGATATAGAGGTAAGAAATGACTTCGTGGCTTTTGATGAGTTTTCAAATTACTTAGAGCAAAACGGCTTGAGTAATGATATTATAAAAACTGGAGGTAAAGGCGTACCTCAAGAAGCTATAACAGCTACAGAAGTAGAAATGCTTAATGAAATAGAAAGCCCAGAGCTTAGAAGTCAGCTTGAAGAAATAAGTGGAGAGCTTGGTAGTTTAGAACAAAAGAAACAGGATATACTAAACAGACCTACTAAAGGTAAACAAGACGTTGCAAAACAAGCTGCACAAATAGAAGAGATAGACGCTGAAATATCTAGACTTACTGAAGCTAAAAACACAGTATTAAGTCCAGTAAAAGAGTCTATAATAGAATATAAAAAAGAAGAAAGATATAAGCAACAACTAGCTAACGCTAAAGAAGCTCAAAAAAGTTTAAATAAAACTTCACCTATAAAAACTAGGTTTGTAGAGGCGCCTGACGCAGAATCTGCGGCTGAGTTAATGAGACAAGATGTTTTAAACGCTAACGGATTACAGCAAGTAGAAGGAACTCCAGGTAGTAGCGATGATGGTAATCTATACATCGACATAAACACTGGTAACGAAGTTGTGTTAGATCAAGGGTCTTTAAACAAAATTGGACAAGTTATCAACGAATCTAAAACAGCACATGGTTTTGCCGGTAATTTTCTTGATCCTACTACTGGAGAAAGACTGCTTGTAATAAACAAGCAAGCAGCCGTAGAGGGTATGGGTATGAACGTAGCTTCTCACGAGTTCTTTCATGAGTTTTTAAGAAATACATTAAGAAATAATCCTGAAGTTTCTGTGGCCTTAGGAAGAGCTCTTCAAGGTTATTTAGCTAACATAGATCCAAGACAAGTTAGAGATAGTGATTTTAGAAATAGATTAGCAGCATATCAAAATGCTCCAGAGTCTATACAAACCGAAGAGACGATGGCTATATTTGCTGACGCCTTAGCTAACGGCACTATGCAGTACAACGAAAATGCTATGACTAAGCTTGGAGATATTATTAGAAGAATAATGCAGGGCCTTGGTATGCGCGTTAAGTTTAAGTCTGGTAGAGATGTTTTTAATTTTGTAAAAGATTACAATAAAGCTATTGAGTCAGGAAAAGGTTTAAATAGAGGTTTAAGAAAAACTGCTATTGAAGGAGCTATAATAAGCGGAAACATAAAAGCTGAAGCTCAGCTTCTTAAAAACATGGTTGCTGGTTTTAATAAACAGATAAAAGCAGACATGCCTGATGTAGAAGATCTAACACTTGATGATTTAGAAGCTATGGGCGTTAGGTTTTCAAAGGAAGGCTTGCCAGCTGAAAAGATGAGCAAGGAAGAGCTAGCTAAGTCTGTTAATGATACTATGGCTCCTCTAATAAACCTTAAAAAGAAAAGAAACAACGGCACTATAACAGAGCAAGAAGAGCGTATGCTTGATCGTATGCAAGCTGACATACCTGGTAGAGCCGCTTTCTTTTACACGGGTATGGCTCAAGATGCTTTTAGCAGATCTTTAAATTTAGCTCCAACAGAAGATATTAGAAACGATCTATTAAACAATAAAGAAGACATAATGTCTCAGCTATTGTTTGATCCTGGAACAGCTACAGCTAAAGCTAGAACTGTGTTAGGCTTGCTTCAAGACTTTGACCCAGCAAAACATAAATATGAAAATGCAGCCGCTTATGTTAATCAGTTTTTTAAAAGAAGATCACAAGAAATATTTGCTAGAAGAGGAGTTGAAGATGTAGCTACTAAGTCACAAGATCAAGACGAAGCTATAAAAAAGAAAGTTGAAGGTATGACAGGGCCTAGCTCTGATCAAGTAGAAGCTAAAACTAAAGGTAGAGTTTTAGGCGCTGATCTTGGTTTACACAAATACGATCAAGACGGAAACAGAGTAGATGATTTAAGAAAAGAAGCTGACAAGCAGTTAGATATGTTATTAGAGCAAGACTCTCCTACGTTTGCTGAGTCCCCTTCTTTTACAGCTCCTTTTATATCTGAAGTATCAGGAGTGCCAGCTAAAAAAATAACAGATAAAACAGCAAACTTAAATCAACACCTAGGGCCAGCTAGAAGATTTAACGCTAAGTATAAGGACATGCTTATAGCAATGAGACCTAGGCATTACACCGTGAAAATGGTTCAATCTAAATCTGGTGAGTTTGAAGCTAGACCTGACAAAGCTATTGGTATACCTAACAAAATTAAAAGTTTAGGTTATAACAAAGGCACTAGAAAATCTAACTTAACACCTTGGTATATCAAGCCTATAAGCTCGTCAGAGTTTGAAAATTTTATAGCCCCAAGAAATACAGATGGAACTGTAAATGAGAGTGATAGAAATATAGAGCAAAACAATAAAGGTTGGTTAAGCTTGCTTGATAAAGTTATGAGTAATCAAGAGATACGTATGGCTGCTATAGACAGAGGTTTACCTATGCAGTGGATTGGTAGAATGCGAGACGGTAACTCTAACTATTTATTTTCAAAAGAAATAAGAGAAATGGGCACAGATAACGAGGCTGTGTTCTACGCTAGACTACCTGAGCTTGGTTCTCAACCAATGACGTCTGATCCTAAGTCTATACAAAATGCTTTAATGCTAGTTTATCCAGACATAATGACTAGAGGCACAGCTGGTAAAATAGCTAAGTCAATATCTAAGTTTATAAAACAATACAAAACAATAGAGCAAGGCTTCGCTGGGCTTGATAAAGTACCGCCAAGAACTTTTGAAGAGTTTTTAGCAGACAACATAAATTTACCCGAGTTTAATATAACTAAACTTCTTGACGTAAAGCAAGATGGTAAGTTGATGAAAAACTCAGACTTATACGACAATATAGAGTTTGTTAAAAACCAAAGAGCTTCTGTAGTTAACATGGGTAATTACATGATACAAGACCTTGGCATGAAACCTTCTGAAGTAATCAGATATATGTTAGCTTACTTAAAGCCGATGTATGCTGGTGCTAGTAAAATAGGTAGAGGTAGTATTGGTGTAAAAGAAGATGGAACTCTTTTTTACAAAGAAGGTTTTGAAAGCGGTACACCTAGAGGCATGGTATTTGAAAGCGTTGGTGATTTTATTAAAAACGCAGTAAACAAAATAGAAGGCGTAAACATCGATATGTCTAAGGTTACTGACGCCGGCGGAAGTATACAAGGTAAAAAAATGCTAGAAGTATATAGCGCTGATGTATCAGCTTTACCTCAAAGTGCTAAGGGTATGATGAACAAGCTGAAAAAGCTTGGTGAAAAAGAATTTTTTAAAGCTGTAGATAAAGAAACAAAAGAGGTTCGCCAGCTTATAGATGTAATGATGAGGTATTTTGTTGACCAAGTTAAAGATGGTAATTTAGGTAGAAACGATTTAGCAATGATGATGTTGTCTATGAACGCTGGTTTAGACACGCCTATGAGAAGAGCCGCTAACTTAGCATATATAGGATCTGATGTTGAAAACATGGATCCTAGCGATATGACTAAAGAAACAGTAGCTTACGAGCACATGATTCCAGCAAATTACATGGCTGTTAAAATACTAGATCAGTATATGAACAAAGGTGGTATACCAAATCTAGATGAGTTTTATAAAAACTACAACGTAGCTATTATATCAGCAAAGATGGACGATGTTTTAAAGAAGCAAGGTCTACTTTCTATGATGCCTGTAAATTACGATTTAGATATGCCTTCTTGGACTAGGTATTACAATTTTAGAACTCAAGGGTTTAGTGATGTTGTAGGCTTAAAAGCTTTAGACCCTAAAGCCGCAGATGTTTCTAGCACAGAGGCTTTTGAAAAAGCAAACAAGTTGTTAATTGACAGCCCAGTAGATTTACAAAATAAAAAGAATTACGATAAAGCTATAAATAATGCTAGACTATTTTCTAAAGAAACACCTTCAAAAGGTATGTCTACGTTTGACTTTGACGAAACCTTAATAGACAAAGGTGAAAACTTTATTATAGCTAAAAAAGACGGTCAAGAGGTTAAGATTAGTTCTGGTCAATGGCCAATACAAGGACCTCAATACGCGGCTGACGGTTGGAAGTTTGACTTTACAGACTTTGTAAATGTTAGAGGCGGTGTTGATGGACCGTTACTACAGAAAATGAAAAACCAAATAGCTAAGTATGGATCTAAAAACGTATACGTTTTAACAGCTAGACCGGCTGAAGCTGCTACAGCTATACATGGCTGGTTAAAAACTAAAGGAATTAATATACCTTTAAAAAATATTACCGGCTTAGGAAACAGCACTGGAGATGCTAAGGCTCAATGGTTCATAGATAAGTACGCCGAAGGCTATAATGATATGTACTTTGTAGATGATGCTTTACCTAATGTTGAAGCTGTTAAACATGTGTTTGATCAGCTTGATATTAAGGGTAAGTCTGTCATTGTAAGACCTAGGTTTAGTCTTGATCCATCTGTAGAGCTTGACAATATGTTAGAGCGTAGCAAGGGTGTTGATAGAAACGCTGTGTTTAATAGAGTTCAAGCAAGAAACAAAGGAAAAGTAAACAAAGTAAGACAGCTATTTATACCGCCAAGCGCTGATGATTTTGAAGGCCTGATGTATTATAATATGGGTAAAGGAAAACAAGGCGAGGCCGATGCTAAGTTTTTCAAAAATATGTTTTATGATCCTTACAATAGAGCAGACAGAGAGCTTGATATGTACAAACAAACATTAAGAGAAGATGTTCAAGCTATAAAAAAACGTTTTCCTGAAGTAGCTAAAAAATTAAAAAAAGACTTTAGCAATACTGGATATACAAATGAGCAGGCTATGCGTATATACCTGTATCATCAAGTTGGATACGACGTGCCTGGTATGTCTGAAGCTGACGTCAACAATGTAGCACAAGCCGTAGCATTAGACCCTGAAATGACTATGTTTGCCAACTTAATTAGAAACGCTATGAAACTCGACGAGTATGTGCAGCCAACTGTAGGTTGGAACGCTAGCTCTTTTAATGGAGATATGTCAGACGCGGCTAAGATCAAAAGAGATGGATACATGCAAGAGTGGAACGAAAACATTGAAGCTACGTTTACTCCTGAAATGTTAAACAAGCTAGAAGCCATACATGGGTCAGGATATAGAAGTGCCCTTGAAGACTCTATAGCTCGTATGAAGTCTGGTAGCAATAGACCTACTATAAAAGATAAAAGAGTTAACGGCTTTTTAGACTGGTTAAACGGCTCTGTTGGTGCTATCATGTTCTTTAATGCTAGATCAGCTGTGCTACAAACTTTGTCTACGGTTAACTTTATTAACTTTGAAGACAATAATATATTCGCGGCTGCTAAAGCTTTTGCAAATCAAAAACAGTATTGGGCAGACTTTGTTATGCTGTTCAACTCACCAATGCTTAGACAAAGAAGAGGAGGTTTACAATCAGACTTAAACGCTTCAGAGCTAGCACAACTAGCAGAACAAGGAGGTGTTAAAGCTGTTATTGGTAGATTACTAGAGTTTGGTTTTACCCCTACACAAATAGCGGACAGCTTCGCTATATCTGCCGGTGGTTCTACATACTACAGAAACAGAGTAAATAAATATGTAAGCGAAGGTATGAGCCAGTCAGAAGCTGAAGCTCAAGCTTTTATAGACTTTCAAGAAATAGCAGAGGCTACTCAGCAGTCTAGTAGACCAGACAAAATATCTCAAGAGCAAGCATCAGTGTTAGGTCGTTTAATACTAGCGTTTCAAAACACTCCAATGCAGTACAACAGACTTATAAAGAAAGCTGCGTTAGACTTAATGAACGGTAGAGGTGATACTAAAGCTAACATATCTAGAATACTATACTATGGAGCTGTGCAAAATATTATATTCTCATCTCTTCAAACAGCTTTATTTGCCGTGCTGTTCGATGACGATGATCAAGAAGAAGAGTTTTTAGACACAAAAATAGAACGTATAACAAATGGAACTCTTGACTCACTACTTAGAGGTTCTGGTATATATGGCGCTGTATTATCTACAGTTAAAAACACTATCATGAAATACATGAGTGAGAGAGAAAAAGGTATGCGCGCTGACAACGGTAGAGTTTTAATTGAAGCTCTTAACGTGTCTCCACCTCTTGGATCAAAAGCTAGAAAACTATATTCAGCTATGACCACAGACAAGTGGAATCAAGATATTTATGATAAAATACCTTTGTACAATATTGATAATCCAATATGGGATGCTGCAGGTAATACTGTCGAAGCTGTAACAAATGTTCCGGCTGGACGTATACAAAGAAAAATATCTAACTTAAAAGCAGCTTCAGATAATGAAAATGCAACATGGCAGAGATTAGCTTTATTTTTAGGTTGGGACAAGTGGGGCTTAGGTATTGAAAGACCTGAAGAAATAGAAGAGGCTAAAGAAGAAGTTAAAGAAGAGAAGAAAGAGCAGAAAAAGAAAGAGCGTAAAGAAAAAGAAGCTGAAGTAAAAGAAGAAAAAGAAAAAGATTACTTAAAAGATCAGCAAAAAGAAAAAGAAGAAAATAAAAAGCCTAGATGCGCGGCAGCTACAAGGAGCGGTAGTAGATGCAAAGGCACGCCTGTTGACGGAACGTATTGTACTATACATACAAAAGTAGAAAAAAGAAGTGATGGTAAAGAAGTACAGTGCAAGAAAGTAAAGTCTAACGGTGACCGCTGTAAAATGAAGACATCAAGTAAATCAGGATTATGTTATTATCACGACTAATAGTTTTATTATTTTTATTAACTAGCGTTTGTCAAGCGCAAGTGTTAAAGAAAACGTTTAAGTTTTCTACGTTTTATATAGCAGCAAATGGTAATACATCATTGGCTGATAGAGATATATACTCTGTTCAAGACGGAGCTGTACTGTATGACACAGTGTTTACCCCGTTTGATTACTCATTAGTTATGGGTATACGCAAGATTAAAAGGTTTGGTTATGAAGATATAACTAAGTTTAAAGACGGTACAGAGTCTGCTTATGGCGACGCCGCTAGCGTAGGTCTATCACCGTTTGAGTATTTATTTCAAGCAAACTACAAAAGGCAAGAAGGCGTTGAGTATTTAGATCAACATCACTTTGTTAGATATGTTAAACCAAAATGGCTTGCTAAAGTAGAATATATTAAAGATGGTTTTGCAGACATAGAGTATTTTGAAAGTACGCAGCGATTAAGATTAAACGGTAATAAAAAGTTGTCGTTTAACATCGGCGCTGTACAAAGATTAGCAGAGCCGTATGGCTTTGATCCACTAGAGCAATGGCAACTAGAAAACAATTACTTGCATTATACATGCTTAGCAATTGATGAAGGATACAGCGTAGACGTGTATGAAAATGAATATAAAGATCCTGATGGTAATATAGTAGCAACTAGCGCTGATGTTTGGAAAGAAGTTGTTATACCGCAAGTGTTGGAAGATTATGTTGAAAAGAAGCGCAACGAGCTACCTAATCAATGGCAACACTCTCTAGTAATTGGCTTTGATTATTACTATTATAAAAAGAATTTTTGGTTACACAGCTGGGGTAACTTAATGCCTTATCATTATAATGATGGCGGAACGTACTCGTATCACAATTTTAACGATGGTGAACAGTGGTATGATTACTCAGGTGGTTTAATCGTAGGTACTAAGATAACTAAAAACTTAGGCATGTTTATAGAAGGTAAGTATAACAAGTACTGGAACAGAGAGTGGTATGACTTTAAGTGCGGTATCAATTATGTAATATTCTAAGATATGAGTTTCACTTTACCAGGCATAAGCTATAAAGAACCAGACAGTCCTTTAGATAAAAAGAAAAGGAAAAAGAAACCCGATGTTCGCAAAACTACCAAAGGAAAAGGTAGAAATTTTAGAACAGTTAAAGAAGGTGCTGGTATGACAGCTAAAGGAGTTGCGGCATACAGACGTAAAAACCCTGGTAGTAAACTAAAAACAGCTGTGACAGGCAAGGTAAAGCCTGGCAGCAAAGCAGCTAAGCGAAGAAAAGCTTTCTGCGCTAGATCAAAAAGTTGGACTAGCGAAAGAGGTAAAGCTGCTAGACGAAGATGGAAATGTTAAAATAATTAGATATGTATACACCTTATAAAATGATGGGCTCAACTCTTTATGGTAAACCCATGGCAAAAAAAATGTTAACTTCTGCTCAAAAAACTCTACCTACAGAGTTAAAAGAAAAAATGATAGATTCAGGAGAGTACGAAGGACCTCTTAATAAATATGTTTCAGATGCTCAAAGAAAAGCCGTGCATGCTAGCAAAGCAGACGGTGGTAAAGGAGCTCCTACAGCTAAAAAAGGTTGCAAGTCAAAATATAGAAAATAATGGCTTACGATATTACAAATAGCGGTGCTTTAAAAAAAATCAGTGGAGCTTGCAAAGCTGCGGCTAAACGTAAGTTTAAGGTTTGGCCTTCTGCTTACGCTTCAGGTTGGGGCGTACGCTGTACTAAAGCTGGTGGACCTAGTAAGTTTGGCGGCGGTAAAAAGAAAAAGAAAAAGTAATGGCCTTTAAAATGAAGGGCTTTAAAGCTCATAACATGTTTGATCCTAAGACTGGCAAGAAAATTGTTGCTGATACTTACGATGAGCATGTAGAGCTTGGTGAAAAAGGATATACGCACGAACCTCCTACTAAAAAAAGAAGTAAAGTTAAAGGTGGAGGTACTAAAAAAGTATGTTTACCAGCTTCTAAGGTTAGAAGTATGAGTAAGTCTGAAAGAGCTAAAGTAGTAAGAGCTAAACGCAAAGCCGCTAAAGGCGGTAAGTATAAAAGATCTAGCAAGTCTTTTGTTAAAGGTGCTCGTAAAAAAGGCGCTACACTAAGAGACTGGTTTAAAAAAGAAAACTGGGTACAAGTAGGTAATCCATCTAAAAAATGTGGTGAATAATGGCAACTGAAATAGGTAAAGACACTAAAGTAAAATTAAGTTTAGAGACTATCATTTCTCTAGGAGTTGTGCTAGTAGGCATGACAGGCATGTGGTTTACGCTTCAAGCAGATATAGCTGAAGCTAAAGAACTTCCTGAACCACCAGATCCAGAAGTTACACGCATGGAGTTTGATATGAAAGATCAAATGATACGTAACACTATCATGAACACGCAAGAAGATGTAACTGAAATAAAAGCTACGTTAGAAAAAATTGAAGATAAACTTTATAAGTAATGAATAAGTTTACTAAATTTTTATATGCGCTTATAATTATAATCGCTTTTACTATTGGCGTAGCTTATAGTCAAGTTAAAGTAATACACTTCAACGCTGGTTGGAACAAAGCTAACGACGTCGAGTGGTTTAATAAAATATCAGACGCTGGTAAGAAAAACTTAAGTATTGACAACGCTGACGTACAGAAGAAATACGCTATTGCTATTGTACCTACAATAATAGTGTTTGATGAAGGTGAAGAAGTAAAACGCTTTCAAGCTGATCTTAGTTTTAAAATGGTTGCTACAAGAGAAGAGATACAGGAATATATTGATGAACTTATAATAAGTAAATTTTAATGAAGTATTTAATTACAC